>Ga0307380_10000258_pt1 | contig 91771 bp, 101 predicted proteins | sample UN3MG_FD_202239 | JGI IMG/M metagenome (GOLD analysis project Ga0307380, IMG submission 202239) | Soil microbial communities from Risofladan, Vaasa, Finland - UN-3 | ecosystem: Environmental > Terrestrial > Soil > Coastal area > Acid sulfate soil | place: Finland: Risofladan, Vaasa | collected...
GACAAAATAATATTTGGCAAAAAATGAGAATCCGATCATCCTCACAGGTATTCTTTGCATTAATCCCACTGAAATATTAAATGGATCTCTCCCTTGGAGCCATTTCTTTTCATTGATTATTTTTGTTACAAGTTTTTCGATTTTCTTTTCAGCTTTTTTCTTAATTGGTATGGTTTCCTCACCATTTCTGACTTTGAAGTTTCTGAGAAAAATATATGGTAATCTTACATTGTTGAACATTTGTATGTTTACTGCTTGCTTTACTTTGAATCCTTTCTTTCGCAGTTTTCTTGCAGCAACCATTGCACCATCCCCACTGAATATCATCATTGTCGTATAAACGAATGCTTTTTTACCTTCAACTTTTGGTAATTTAGTGATAAATTCTTTAAAAGTGTCTGGAATGTCTGAACCATAAATCGGATACCCAAAACCAATGATATCTGATTTAGTTATTATTTCCTTTATCGATTCTTGGTTTGATACTTTATCAGATTCTATGGATCGTATTGTTGTGGCAATATTTTGATCATTTAATTTCTCAGCAATTTTTTTTGTTACCCACCAAGTATTCCCGGTGCCACTAAAATAGAAAAGTGTTACTTTAATATTCAATCATCTCAAATTAAAAGGAATGTTTATTCTTAAAAATTTTAGTGCTATTTTTTCACTCAAAAAGATACTGCATTTCTTTGAAGGTTTTGATTTTTAATTTTGGTATTTGTTCTCCCGTGAGATCTTTCACTCGGTGATATCTATCTATCAACACTGAGAACATTCCTGCATTATTTGCACCTGCTATATCTGAATGGGGATTATCTCCAATAAAAATTGTTTTTTCAGCTGTTGTTTTCAATAAATCTAATGATTCAGTAAAGATTTTCAAATTCGGTTTTGATAATGGATATTCCTCACATGGTGCTATTACGAATTTAAAATGATGATCGATATTTGAATTTTGTAAACGTAAATTGATTATTTCTTGATCACCATTTGACACTATAGCCATTTTGATTTTCTTTTCATCAAGGAGATTTATCAAATCCAAAACATCGGGATAAGGTTTTGATTTCTTTGAATATTCTCTGATCATATAAGCCCAATATTCTTTAGCTTTTTCTAATGATATTTCCACACCAATATCCTTTAGAGCTTTTACTAATGAATTTGCATTTGTATCTTTATCTATACAAAAACCATTTTCTTCGACCAATCTATCTTGTTCAATAAAATAATGAGCGTCCCATAAGCTATGTAATTTATCCACTAATGATGTTGATAATCCTAAATCTTCTAAAATTAGTTCTACAATTATTTCATGAATTCCTTGATTATTGAAGATCGTTTCATCAGCATCAAATATTACTGCTTCAAAGTTCATTTTAATACATCTCTAACTGCTCATTAGTTCTTCATTGTATTATTTCAACCCAATCACATTATAATTATTGTGAATCTTCTGAAAGCTAATAAATTACTAGGTATTTATTCTTTATAGGATGGTTGATTTGTAATGACTTTATTAACAACTCATATAGCTATTGAATCGCTTGTTGTTTGGTTTACTATGGGTAAGAAAAATCGAGAGATATTCAAGGAACGAATTGGTTTATTTGCTTTCCTAACTCTTTTTGCTGCTTTTCCAGACATAGATGCTTTGTTGTATATCCATCGAACTTATCTCCATTCCATCGTTTGGCCAACTTTCATCATACTAGGTGTTTTAGGTTATCTTAGCTATATTAAGTTAATAAAGAAATCAGCAGTAGGTGATAAAGCAGATTTAATTTGTCGAGGAATAATTATTGCTAGCGTTTTCTTAATCCTTCATAGCATTTTTGATTTAAATCCTGGTCCAGTTCTATTATTCTATCCCTTTGACAATCGACTTTATTATTGGGAGGTTTCAATGATATGGGATTTAGATTCACTATTTTACCTTAAAGAATTGAAATTCAATTGGTCTAGTATTTCTTTTACTGAAGGATTAAACCATTCTCTATTTAATATGACCCCTAGTGAACGAATCGATTATTTTGGAAGTCAATATATCGAATTATTCATTGGCGATTTCCCAATCCATTTCTTGCCACTTCTAGCTTGGTTCATATTCTTTCCAGGAACAGCTATTATGAATTGGTTAAGAAAACATCAAAAACCATTATCTTTCTTTAATAAAATTGGTAAATTTAAAAAACCTATTCTTGGGATTAGCGTAATTCTTTTGTCCCTAGGATTGATTGTAGGACCTGGTTTTAGGCTGAATCGAACCGAATCTCGAGAATCTACATCATGGTTAACCTTCAATGATAATGATGCTACTTTTGGAACATACCAAAATTTTGAACTGGATAAAAATGATGCTTTAACTTTTCAAGGTATTTTTGCTGGGAATAGCTCGAATTGTGAGATTGCTGCTATTATGACCGATGAAGAACATTTCAATACAATTAGTCAAAATCTAACGGATACTTTTGAATTGTATAATAATGGGACAAATCCATCCTATAATGGGCTGGTAAATATTTACAGAAATGCTGTTCTGTCACTGATTGATAGTTCACTTGATTATTACCTAATCTCACAAAACACTACTGATGGAATTACTTTTACCTTAAATCAAAAAATGACTCTCTATAATGTATTACTTATCCTTGATTGGAACGCAAGTAGTGATTTCATTGTTCAAACTCGTATAGTAAGTACATTACATATTAAACGAGTAGTGGAATTCTCTTTTGGTATTGCTTTGGCATCAATTGGTGTTTCTTTTCTTACTCTAACTATCATCAGCACACTGAATCTTTCTAAGAAAGAAGATGAAGAAGAAAAGGAGAAAAATGAGATAATAAGTGACTAGTGGTTATTTTTCAAGAGTAAAAATAGCCCTTAATTTTTTAATTGGATTCTTTTTTAAAGAATGGATATAGAGTAAACTAGATAATAATAATCATAATGTATTAAGGAGCTGAATTCACTAGTGAGTGAAGATAAAACTCGAACCAAGAAAAATAGGAAATGGTTACAAATATCAGTCCTAACTATTTCTATTATGGTTATTATAGCTGGTCTTGGCTATGGGCTTTATTTTTATTTCTCAAATCGAAATGCAGATCCAGCTCAAGATTTTTCGGTTATGACGCTTTCAGGAGCAAATTTCACACTATCAGATTATAGAGAAGAGGTTGTTTTACTTGATTTTATGAGTGTTACTTGTGTTCCTTGTATGTTGTTAATGGATGAATTGGTGCAAATTTATAATGAATTTAATGATAGTTTAGTTATGCTTTCAGTGGATGTCGATCCTTCGGATACAGAAGCACAGCTACTAGATTTTAAAAATGACTATAATGCGAAGTGGGACTTTGCTCTTGACACAGATGGTTTACTTGAAAAATATGGTGTGCTTGAGATACCAAAGATAGTACTAATTGATAGAAGTGGATACATAACTTTCGCTGAAACAGGATTAACTATTGGAAGTAATAATTTGCAAGAGTTAATTAATCAAACAATTGAAGGTTCAGCTGAAAGAATTGCTACAATCTCTCTTGGAGTATCAATTGGTACAGCTTTTATTTCTGGATTTTTATCCTTTTTTTCTCCTTGTGCTTTTCCTTTATTACCAGGTTATATGGCTTATAATCTTGATTTAATGACTAAAATGGATCAGAAAGAGGAAGAGAAAGTTGAAAATGATAAAAAAGAAAAAAATAACAAAAATACATTTAACGAGCGTTTTTGGCGATCATATTTATGGGGTAGTGCTGCTGGGTTTGGTATTTTCATTTTTTATATGACCATTGGTATAGTTATTTCCATATTGGTATTGGTCTATGATAAATCTCTAGAAAATGTTGATAAAATTGCTGAGATTTCTGAATATCTCAAATTATCTGTAGGAATTCTGTTAATTATTCTAGGAATAATTTCCTTAACACCTATTTCCCTCAACATGAATAAGGCAATAAAAGCCATTGAACAGATTCCTGAAAAAAGAAAAGAAAGGAAATTTAAACGTTTGATCGCTAAAGGAAAAATCGACCCGACAAAACAGATTCCAACTGAAAGTAAAGCTGCAGAGTCGATTCCCCAGCTTCTTCAATTATTTATTTATGGTGTAACCTATGCTTTAGCATCAATAGGTTGCAGTTTGCCAATTCTTCTTGGATTAATGCTAACAGCGTTACAGGCAGGAACCTTTGGAAAAGCAATCATAATTTTTGTTGTGTATTCATTGGTAATGGCGATACTTATGATCATCATTACAATTTTAGTTGGATTTTCAAAAGAAGTCCTTATCAATAAATTACAAGCATCAGCTAAATTTGTAAAAATTTTCACTGGAATATTACTTATCCTTGCAGGAGGATTCCTTATGGGACAATTTCTGTGGAATCGGTTCAAATAAAAAATATCAACATAGGTGAATGAAAATTGATTACAAAACAGAAATCTAAATTGCTGATGGTTATTCCATTGTTAGTGTTAGCAATAGCTTTTCTAGGTAAAATATCACTAACTGTAAATGCAGCAGAACCAACAATTACAGCAATTTCGCATCAACCAGAAACTATTGGGTATCAAACCAATGTTACAATTACGATTAATTTTGTGAATGATGAAAATGTTACTGGTATACAGCTACAATATTGCTCTTTAGAACCAATCTTTCTCTGTCATATCCCAAATATCGATATGGTTCAATCTGAACCAAATACTTGGAGTGGATCATTTATTGTAGCAGAAGAGGAAGGAACACTAGGATACAAACTCTATATTACACATACAGGTGGATCAATGACTGCACCTAATTCATCAAATTACTTAGGGAAGATAAATATCGTCGAACCCTCAACGAATACGTTCTACTTCTCTATTGACGTTTCAACTGAGCTTCCTACAGATAATACCCCATTGAATTTTGGCGTCCCAGGAATAACTCTTGCCTACCTAGCAGTGCTTATTATTCAAAAGCTAAAAACAAAGAAATAGAGCAATGCTTGTAAAAAAATATTCCTTTACTAATTATTTTTCTATCTTAATATCATGTGTCATGGTAACTTCTGAGCGTATTGAATTAGTAATTAGACAATATTTCTTGGTTAAGTCAACGCATTTTTCCGCGCCTTTCAAATTATCTTCATCGTCTATAGTAATTTCAAGGTGTACATCCACTTTAGTAAACATCATACCTCGTGATTCCGCTTGACCAAGATAACCAATAGCATCTACCTTTAAACCTGTCAATCCTATGTCAAGTTTTTCAGCCATAGCACAAAAAGTGGTCATTTTACAAGAAGCAATTGCACCAACAAATAGATCTTCTGGTGAATGGATTCCTTGTTTTCCCCCGGGAAATTCAGGTGGGGTTGCTACACGAATCAATGGTTTTGCTTTATCCTCGAGAATAAAATTCCCTACACGATCTTCTATCATATCAATTATTACATGATATTTATGTTCTTCAGTCATTTTTATCACTCAAATTTTTCATTATATAGACAAAATAATTAAAACAATAAATAATTGCTTTATAATTATCTAAATAATTTGGTTTATTTAGATTAAGAAAAAAAGGATGTATTATTTTATGAAAATTTCAAAAGCTTTAGTTACTCTTCTTCCTCATGAATCCAAAAAATTAATTGGTATAGGATTAACTTCCTATGAACCAATTCGTGAGAAAATGAATGAAGGAAAAATATTTGTTGCTCGTGGAACAACCAATTCTTATCTTCTTGAAGAAATGCTAGCTATCTCTGAATTTGATAAGAGTTGTTATGTTGCTGGACAAATTGTTCCAGAGGGGGAACGTCTCTCATCTTGTCCTAGCGAAAAACGATTACCGGAGATTATATTTGTTAATGGTAAATCGATAAAAGTTAAGGATACTGCTAAGACAATTGATGAGCTCACTAAAGGTGACATTATCATTAAAGGAGCAAATGCTCTAGATCCAGATGGCGTTGCTGGTGTTCTAATTGGCAATCCAAAAGGAGGAACTTGTGGTGCTATATGGGGAACATTAATGGCCAGAGGATTACATTTGATTATCCCAATTGGTCTAGAAAAATTAGTTGCTCATTCAATACTTTATAGCTCCTTAGATATGGGTATTGAAGAAATAGATTACTCTGATGGTTATAAATGTGGATTCTTCCCCTTACATGGAGAAATTTTCACTGAAATTGAAGCATTATATACTTTGTTTGATCTTGAAGAAATAACACACATTGCAAGTGGTGGTGTGGGCGGTGCTGAAGGAGCTATTACTCTCTTACTTATCGGTGAAGATGAAATAGTAAAGAATGCTTTCGAGTTTTGCCACAAATTGAAATCAATTAAACCATTTAAACCAACTTTGGGTTAAGAAAATGTTTTGAGGAGAAAAATATTCCTCTCCTTATCTTTCCTTGTCAATGGGTAACTTTAAAGTCTTTAGTAAGAAAGACAATATAGAGAAATAGTACTCAAAATAAAGTAAAAATTATTCCAAAAATTAAGAGGATTAACGATGTCATATAGTAGTAAAAGGCGTGCACCTGCCATCAAATTGAAAATTGGTGACTTAATCGATGGGGAATTTACCACAGAATCAGATGGCACAAAGGTACTTCATGTTAAAACTGATGATTTTGTACGACGAACAAGAATTATGGGCGAAATAACATCAAAAAATGTCATTGAAAGCGATGAGAGTGTTATCTTTGATGTTACAGATAAAACAGGTTCCATTAAAGTTAAGGGCGGAGGATCTGAGTGGTCTGCTGCAATTTTTGATGAAATGAAAGATCTTAAGGAAGGAGCCATTGTAGATGTTGTTGGTCTCATTCGCGAGGCATCAGATGGTAAAATATATTTAGATTGTGAATTGTGTCTTCCTATTAATGAAAATTCCAAACAAGTCCTAAGGGAACTTGAAATATCGAAATATTATAAACGTAAAGGTCTTGATTCAAAGGTCACAGAAGGAATTAATTCGGCAATTAAAGGTCAAGCAAAATTACAAGAAAGTGATGAAATTAAAGATCAAATTCTTGCTTTGTTAAAAAATCCCGAGAATATCGAAGAAGGTTGTTCTTTTGATGATATTAAACGAGCTCTTGGACTTACTACAAAAGAATTAGAACCTGAATTACGTGCTCTTCAAAGTGATGGTGATATCTTCGAACCACTTCCTGGTGTGTTCAAGTTCGTTTAGAAAATATTTACTGCTTTTTTATAGCATTAGATTTATTCTTTTTATACAACCATTACCTTACTAGCGAGTCCTCGTCCTAGAGCTAGTTTTGATCCTTTAACTTTAATCATCACTGGTCCACTATTAATTTTGTTAACAAGATTTATCTGTACTCCTGGAACTAAACCCATTTCATTTAATCGTTTACAGGCAGTTCTTCCCCCTACAATCAAAACAATTATCCCCATTTCACCGATTTCGAGTTGCAATAATGATTTAGCTGATTTCTCTAATTCTTTATCTCCTATTGAGGATAGGAAGGATTGGTCTTTCAAATCAGCGTCAGCCATTTTTTTCAAACTCCTTTCAATTACAAAATCATCATCAGTGAAATGTTAGGTAAACCGAACTTTATAAACTTTCTTATAAGGAAAAATTGCTAAAAAACTTACTTTTTAGCATTATTCAATAACATCAAAGTTCTAGCTGTCAAATCACTAATAATTTCATTATAATTAGCAAATGCTTCTATTGGTGTTTTATAATGGGAGAAATAAGAATGAACTTCACCCGGTCCTGCATCTGCTTGGGAGATATAATAAAGATGATCTGAAGTTGTTAACATTCGCCAAATTTTAAGCAGTATGGGATTATTTAATTTTTTAATGGGTTTTTCAAGGAATTTTTGATCATCAAACGAAATGTGCTGCAAAGGATTTTTCAACCATGCTCCTACATCACGATCGTCAGCCCAACTAATTGTTGAAAAATCATCTATTGAGATTGAATTAACGGCAGGTAAAGTATCAATTGCTTCTGTAGGTGTTTTGAAAGTAATATTTTCATATTTGAATAATTCTTTTGGTAAATGTTCCAGAAATTCGAATATCCCACTTTCTGCCCATAAATGCTCACCGAGAGATTCATAATCCATAAAAATATTGATACAATCCCCAGGAGTAGAAGCTATCCATGAAGCATATTTATCAGCGTAGAGGGGATATTCTTCCCATCTACCGGAGCCGAACCTGAAGGCAATATCATCACTTAATTTGTAATTTCTTAATAGAATCTTTAAAGAAGGAGCCTTTTGACTGGCAAAAACATAATTGGGTGAAGATCCTTTAGGGAGAATGTGTTCAATTCCTTCCCCCATAATGGCCTTGAATCCTAAATTAGCTACTTCCTTCATTATTGAGTTATTTAAAATTAGCTCAGTATTTCTAAAACTTGTAGGAGTTTTACCAAATAGGTCTTTTATTAATTGAGAATGCATTTTCACTTGTTCAATAAATTCTGTTCTATCAACTCCATAGATAGATGCTAATGAGTGATAATATGTTTCACCAAGAAATTCAACACAATTAGTTTCAGCTAATTGTTTAAAACTATCAATTACATCAGGCTGATAACGTTCCGCTTGTTCCAAAAGAGTTCCTGTTATACTAAAAGCGATTTTTACCTTTCTCTTACTTTTTTTGTATTCATCAATAGCAGCTAACCAAGTTTTATTTGCTGGTAAATAGCATTTTTTCGCCACTCTTTGCATAACGTCTTTATTTAGATCTCCTGCGAAATAGAGATTTTCAAGATTATTTAATTCAGATCTTTTTAAAAAGCGATTTCTTCTGAAATTTTCATTTAAACGATAAGGTTGGTGAACTTGAAAATAGAATATTATTGAAGGCATATTATCTCAATCCATCATATTACTGATAGTCATTATGTTTCAATATTATGTTTAATCTATGTAAACTAATAATTGATATAACTTTCCATCTTGATTTTCACATATATACGAAAGATTTAAACGGTGACAAATGAAAATAATCTACAGTGAAGGAGTTCAAGATAACAGGAGAAAAAAATACTATGGCACAAAATAAATTTACTAAAATCGAACTCTCCCCTTCATTCAAGGAACGTTTAATCAAATCTTTTATTGCTATCATAGGTTTTGTTATTGGAGCAATTGCGATTGCAAGCGTTTTAATTGTAGAGAATCTCCCCGATATTGTTATTTTTGCAACAATTTTCACAGGAGCTTTGACTATCTTCTTTTCAGTTTGGCGTATTGCTCGAATTGCAATGGTAAAACTCTATGTAGATGAAGATGCTATTAGATATAGAGATCGTTTTATTTGGAAGAAAATTGATTGGTCAGAAATTATTTCTGTAGGTCAAGCCAACGATATTGGTTCAAATGATGAAGGAGTTCTTAAGAAAATCAAATCTTTACTTATTGTTACTAATAATGGTCTCAAAAGTTTCGATATGTCAGCTTATTCTCTTACTCATGGAATGGAAACAATTGATAAAATAATTGATTCTCGACCACCAAAAGAAAACGAAGAAGAAGATTTGGATTATTAGGGCTAATTACCCTTTTCTTTTCATTTTATTTTTATACAAAAAAAATAGAAATTGGTTATTTTATATTACCAAAATCTTTTCAGATATTCTTTATCTATTTTACCTGCTTGGTATTTCTCTTGGCTGTTCTGAATAGTTATGTGAACTTCTGTTGGAGCTAATAAAGATAAATCAAAATTAGCGAAATCTTTTCCAGCGGCATTAAAAACTTCAAGAAAGCTTTTACCAAATAATTCTGATGACTTTGAAGGTATTTTACTAATTAATTCAACTAAATTATAGTCATCATCTTCAGACTTTACAGTTAAGTCAAATCTGGTACCATAAATTAAAGCATTATTCACACGATCATTTGAAATTTCTTTATCATTCGAAAATGGCGCAACTAATCCTGTTCCGATTGCAGATAGAATTCGTTCTTTAGGATATTTTAATTGCTCAACCAATCTAAAGATTCCTAATTCTATTGCTCGTGCAGCCATTTGAAAATATTCGACTATACAGGCAGTTTTAATCATTAATAAAATAAGATTTTTCCTTTCAACATTACACTTCTCAGCAATATAATCAATTATTTCATCTGAAGGGAGAATATCAGATTCAATACAAAGAATAGCTGTTTCATGCTCTTCATGATAATCTAACAATTTGTATATCTTCGAAGGTTTCTGAGCTAAGGCTCTTCCAGGACCACAAGCCATACCAAAGAAGTTTCCTTTAGCAATATTCCAACTTGCTGCTTGGCAACCTAATGTCGTTAGTACTGGTTGATCAGTTGTTACTTGAATGATCACATAAGATAAATCATCATTTCCCTTTGGATAAGAAGGTTGAACTGTAGCTAAACCTCCTAAACTTATCTCTATAAAGAGAAGAGCTGCTTCTATACTACCTTCAGTATTAATCCCACAATCAATAACTGTAGCATCATTAATTGTCAGTACTTCCACTTTTAGCTTTTCAGCATCATCTATTAATTCATTTACAAATGGCAAAGCTCCTTCTGTTAGAGAAATCTTATCATGCATATACAAAACTCCTACCGATATTTTTCAGTTATTTAGTCTTTTAAACCCAGACCTATTCCTGCATAGGTGATACCTTCTTTCAGAAATTCATCAGGTTCATAAATTCTTCTACCATCAATTAGAATTGGTGTCTTCATTTGTTTGAATTTTTCTGGTTTTAATTCTTTGAATTCTGCCCATTCCGTTATTAATAAACAAGCATCTGCGTCTTTTATTGCTTCATCAATGGAATTTGTATATCGAATTTTATTTCCAATTAATGCATTCTTCTTAGCTTCGTGAATGGCTTTTGGGTCCCAAGCGACGATTTTTGCACCTTTTACTAGCAATTGTTCAATGATCTTTATAGAAGGAGCATTTCGCATATCATCTGTTTCAGGTTTGAATGATAAGCCTAGTAGGGCAATTGTTTTTCCTTCTACAGCTCCTAATTTTTCCTCTGTTAGTTCAACCATTCTTTTTGCTTGATGATCGTTTATCTCGAGAACACTTGTAAGTAATTTAGGTTCATAATTTTTTGTTTTTGCATAATGAATGATAGCATTTACATCCTTAGGAAAACACGATCCGCCAAAACCAGCACCAGCACCCAAGAACTTCTCATTTATTCTTGGGTCCAAACCAATACCTTTTGCTATGTTTTTGACATCCACTCCAGGTATTCTCTCACAAATATTAGCCATTTCATTGATGAATGATATTTTTGTTGCCAAGAAGGAATTGTTTGCATATTTTATACATTCAGCTGTTTCTAATGTAAATCGTAAAACTGTTGGTAAGCTAACTTTCTTGGAGAAAGTCTTTTCCCAGTTTTTACTGAAGTTATCTTCCATAGTTTGATATAAATCTTCAAAAATAAGAGCTAATGACTCTCCTGAACGTGAATCAAATTCACCAATAATAATCCTATCCGGAAATACCATATCATGAACACTTTGTCCTTCGCGGAGAAACTCGGGACTCATACATAAACCGAAATCCTCACCAGCTTTCTTTCCTGATTCTTTTTCAAGAATGGGCTTTACAAAATTTCTAGTTGTTTCGGGTATAACAGTAGATTTTACCACAATAAGATGATAGGAATCCTTGTTAGCAACTGCTTTGCCAATATCAGTGGCAATTTGATGAATGTATTGTAAATTACAACTACCATCTTCTTGAGGGGGTGTTCCTACACAGATAAATGTTACATCTGAAGAGATAAGAGATTCAGGAGTGCTTTTACAAGCAGTTAAGGTCTCTTTCTCTAAAACCACTCTTTTAAGTAAAGTATCTAGATGAGGTTCAAAAAAGAAGGTTTGACCAGCATTAACTTTGGCTATTTTTTCTTCGTCGATATCTAAAACAGTTACTTGATAACCTCTATCAGCAAATACTGCTCCGGTAATTAGTCCTACAAAGCCAGAGCCAGCTATAGTCAGTTTTATTTTAGGATTCATAACAATCATCTCTTGGTCTGTTTTTATTTTAAATATACAAAAATGTTTGTCTTGATTTTTTTCTCTAAAACTAGATTTAGACCTATATAAAGAAAAAACTTTGTGTGATAATTATAGAATTTCTTGTTAAAGTTAGTACGATTAAATCAAGGTTAGTATAATGAAAGAAGTAAATATTAATCACTCAAATTTAGATTCATTTAATTTTAATGCTATACATCCTACAAATTTAAAATTAAAATATAAGCGACAACGAATAAGTTTCAAAGAACGTTTCAAATTAGGAATTATGTATCAACATCCAAGAATTTATGATCTATCTTTATGGTTAAACGATCCAAAACAATTGATTCCTAAAGCTTTAGCTAAAAGTATTGAGGGACAATCAATTCTAGATTTGGGATGTGGTACTGCTACTTTACAACCATTCCTCCCTAAAGGAATTGAATATATTGGCGTTGATCTAAATGAAAACTTTTTAGCATTCGCTAATCGAAAAAAACGAGGAACATTTTACAAAAGGAATATTACTGAGGATTTATCTGATTTTAAAGCGGATACTGTTGTTTTATCTGATGTTTTACATCATGTTACACCAAATCATCAAAAACTCTTAGAAAATGCTCTCCAATGTGCTCGTAAAAAAGTGATTATTTCCGCATGTTACGAAAAAGAGGAGGGTCCTTTTAAACGTTTATCTGAATTTATTGGTAGGAGAATAATCGATAATGACGGATTGAATAAACAAAGAGCAGGAGCAGGTTGGTTGAAATTAAACGAACTACTCGATTTCTTTGAATCGAATGGTGCAATAAATATCAGGAAAGTATTATCCCACATCCACTGTGAAATCATTATTTGAAGTGAAAGTAAAATGTTGAATGTTAAAACTGAAGAGTTAGAAATTCTGCAAGATAATCATTTAAAATCTAGAGCTGTTCTTTTAGAAAAGAAAATAATAACCAATGGTGAAAATAAAAATCTTATAAAAGAATTAGCTGCAAAACATTATGAAGAAGGAAATTATCTTAGAGCTTTAAGCTGTTATATCAAATTATTAGAATACGAACCAAGAAATGCTAAAAATTGGAATAGAATCGCAGTGATTTTCATAAGACTTGAGAAATATAAAACAGCAATAGAATTTTCAAAAATTGCTTATAGACTAATTAACAGCAATAACCATTGACTGAATTAACTGAGAGTTTTTACATTTAAACTATTTTTTATCGCTTTTATTCTAATAACGACCTTTTCCAAAGTTAAAAAAAGCTAAAAAAGCTAATAATGTTATAGATTATTTGAGGAGTTTATATGCCATCAAAAGAAAATGTCATAGCATTCAGCGAAGCAGAAGAAGGAAAAACAGACGAATTAAAACTAGAACTTAGAAAAGAAGAAAAAAAGACAAAAGCTCCTATAGCAATGTACAAAATCATTCTAATATTCATAGGAATATTCCTAATTTCTTCTGGAGTAGCGGTAGGACTTGCAAGATTAATTTATATTAAATTTGAAGGAGGTCTCCAAAGCTATACTGATTGGATTGCAATTATGTTTCTGACACTAGGAGGTATGGCAGTAACTGTTGGAGGTGCCTCGGGTGTGTGGGGTGGTCAAAGAAAAATTCCAATCCGAATGGTAAGTCCGAGTGATGCTTCTGTTATAGGCAAAGGTCTTATCGTTACCGGTTATATTATTGAGGATTGCCTTGATAATGAAATTGAATTTACTATTTATGATAAAGATAAAGAACCAATTTATGAAGCTCTCTTACCTATCACTGAAGACCATCTTTTCTATTCTAAATTAGATGATGTATTAGATGATGTGAAAAAATCCACCAACGTCTATATCGAAGCTTGGATGGTTTCCACTAAATCAAAGAGACTTAGATTTATGGTTAGAGAGAAGAAATATGAGAATTTAAATATCTATAAAAAAGGATTCAAGGTTGGGATGGTTTACTTCTTTCCGTTGGTCTATAGAGATTTCACTGACAAGATTAAAGCAATTTTCGATCCAAAACGAAAAGAAAAAGGTATGATTGAAAATGTCAAAATAAATAAAGATAGAACAACAAATATCTTTTATCCTTCAAAAGATACCGATGATCCTTTTGTGCCTTTCTCATTTAAGAAAGTAGCAGAGATGCGTCAAAATGCAATCTTCTTTGATATTAAACGCAGAAGGAGACTCCAATACAGTTTGTTGCTTTTCATAATGTCAGCTCTCTATTTCATTTATCCTTTAATCTTCTATTTAGCCTTTAACTAATGCTTTAGTTTAATTTTTTTTACAAAGGCATCAGAAAACTTTATCTTTATTTCGTTTTTCTAGGAAGTTGAGGATAACAATGAAATATAATCTAAAATTTGCTTTCAAACTACGAGGAACTTTACCTGTTCAAGCTCGAGAGAAATTTGATGATTGGATTGATGAACTTCATCAAATGTTTGAGAAAGGGATACAGGAGAAGGATTTAAAGGAAATTTCTCGAGTCAAAAAATGGGAAGTAATAACTTTAAGTGATAAAGAAGAGGAATTGGTTTTAACTGTTACAAGTGGTGCTGTCCAACCTCCCCATCACGCTCTTTTAAGAATGAGAAAATTCTTCAGTGAAAAATTAGGAAAAGAATTCAAAATAGGTATTAGTGGTGTAGATATTAAATCATATAGAATTGATATTGACATACCTAACAAACCACAAAAGGAATTTATTCTACCTTTTGTATCATCGATCAAATTTTCAGATAAAATCGCTACTATTGTGTTACAAAAAGATATTCCAATTGATTTTATTGAAAAGGGTGCTATTGATAGAATAGTAAAACTTGTTAGAAGTAAGATAATTGAAGAAGTGATTAGGGGAAAGGATGAACACCATTTAGTTGTGTGGAATTCAGGACAAAAGGAAATCATTTGTAAAGAGAATCCTACTGATTTAATGATAGCTGAAGGATGGATTCAAAGAACTAGTTATCGTAATCAATGGATTTTTGGTCCAGCAATAACAGCCCTTACTGAAGCTTTGAAAACACTCATTGTTGAGAACCTCTACAAACCTTTAGGATTCAATAACATGATCTTTCCCAAAGTTGTTCCTTGGGAAGTATGGAAAAGAAGTGGTCATCTATCTGGAATTTATCAAGGTGGATTTGAACCCTATTTTGTCTGTACACCTAAAACAGCTGACCCAGAATATTGGGAAGAAATTGCTGATTATTATAGAATAACCCTTGAAATAGATGCTGAGAAAGTAATGGAAAAATTACGACCACCAATTGGAGGTCTTAGCTTTGCCCAATGTCCTCCTTTCTGGGCTTATTTACAAGGCAAAACAATCTCTGATGATAGTTTTCCAATTTTTGTATATGATTGGTCTGGACCCACCTACCGATATGAGAGTGGTGCTGCCCAAGGTTTTGAAAGAGTTGATGAACTTCATCGTATAGAAACTTTGTATATCGGTTTTCCTGAGCAAATTAAAAAAGTTGCTCAAGACTTACGTCTTGGTTTCCGAAAGATCATTGGTGATATTCTCGATTTGGAATTCCAAGAAGCTTGGGTTACTCCTTGGTGGACCTCACAAGAAGGAGGTGCTGATGTAAAGGAAGGAGCAGTCGAATTGAAAACATTCGATCAAATCGGTACTATTGATATGGAAATCTATATGCCTTACAAAGGTACACGTAAAGAAAGTCCCTGGTTAGAAACTCAAAATATTTCAATACTAGGTGATAAGTATACAAAAAATTTCACAGTAAAATCTCAATCAGCTAAGGAACTTTGGTCGGGTTGTGGTGGTGGAAGTTTTGAACGCTATGTCTCTGCATTTGTTGCCCAAAAAGGAACAAATCCAGAACATTGGCCTAATAAATTATTGAAATATATCGATAAACTACCAAAAGGACCTACTTTTCTCTAAATAATATCTGGTGAGATAATTATGAGCATAAAAGGTTCTAAGCTACTTAAGAAGGTTAACACCTCGAAAAAAATATGCTTAATGGGAATTGGCAATTTTGACCGTGCTGATGATGCTGTAGGAATAGCAGTTATAGAAGAACTCGAAAAAGCTAAACTTAATAGTAACGTCAAGTTAATAAATGCTGGACCAGTCCCCGAATCTTTTACTGGTGTTATTAAACGTGAGGAACCTGATTTTCTTATAGTTATTGATGCTGCACAAATGGATGAGGCACCAGGTACCATAAAAATATTTTCAGAAAAAAATGTTAATTCAGCTTATATGGTAACTCCCCACAAAGTTTCCATGACTATGTATACAAAGTATCTAAAAAACACCTTGAAAAATCTGACAACAATTTTCATAGGCATACAACCATTTTCTATATCCTATATGGTTGAAATGAGTCCAGAAGTAAAAATGAGTATAACGATTCTTTGTGAATATTTGGTAGAGTTATTGAGGTAGTAAATTGTCTGCCGAAGAAGGAACTCGAAAAAAACAATTGAGTAATGCTTTTCGTAATAAAATACCAGAGGAATTACTCCCCTTTGTACCTCGTCGATGGTGGTTTGTGGGTGATATACTTATTCTATCTATACCTAAAGAACTAGCTAATTATACTAAAGAAATCGGACTAATAATGTTAAAACATGAGCAGAAACGTGTTCGAACAATTCTAGGAAAACTTGGTCCAACAGAAGGAATGATCAGAACACCAAGTTTTGAATTTCTTGCTGGTGATCCTAATACTGAAACCATTCATAAAGAACTTGGCTGTTTATTCAAGCTTGATGCTGCAAAATTAATTTTTTCACCCGGTAATCATGGTGAAAGAGAAAGAATTCTCAAGATAACAAATGAAAATGAATTCATAATTGATATGTTTGCATGTGTTGGAAATTTATCACTACCATTAGCTGTACATAGAAAACCTGTACAAGTTATTGCTACGGAAATTAATCCAGTTGCTTATAATTACTTGACAGAAAACATTAAACTTAACAAAGTAGAAAATCGAATGAAAGCTATACTTGGCGATAATCGAATATTGTTGAAGGAATTTGAAGGACAAGCTGATAGAGTTTTATTAGGGTACTTAGATAGTGATATTAACCAAATACAACAGGGAATTTGTCTTTGTAAAAAAGGAGCAATTATTCATTACCATGAAGCTACTCCCTCAAAAGCGGAAATTCAAAACAGACCAATTAATCGTTTGAAAGAAGCTGCAAAACTAGAAAATAGAGAAATTAAAATTCTTATCAAGAAAAAAGTAAAGAAATATTCACCGGGAATTAATCATTTAGTTATTGATGTACAGATACTTTGAAATGAAAAGGAAAAAAAGATTATTATCCAAACATTAAAGTAAAAAAGAATTAATTGAAAAATTATCTGGAGAAAAAATATTGTCTGATAGAACTAACGCAGTAAAACCTGATAATTGGACTTTACGTCAACTAAAAGCAGTTGCGCAATATCAATTTGGTAATGAATTTGATAAAGTTCTTGCCCCAGATAATATAGTAGTTACCTTTTCAAAAAATACGAATAAAATTAGAGAAGTATTATTAGATAACAAGAGACTAGCTACAATTAGAGCTAATGATGGATTATACTCTCTTGGGTTAGAAGGAGCTCGAAGAATAATTCAATATATCAAAACGCCTAAACGAAGAGTTATTGTTCAATCTGATGTTAGCGAATTTATTGCTGATGGAAGAAACGTTTTCGCTAAACATGTGGTAGATGTTGATCCTAAAATCATGCCTGAAGATGAAGTGGTTATTGTTAATGAACAAGATGAATTACTTGCTGTGGGAAGAGCACAACTTTCTGCAGAATATATGCTAGCTTTTCAGATAGGTGTGGCAGTTAAAGTTAGACATGGGATAAAGAAATTAGAAGAAAAGGAATTGCTAGATTAAAATCTCTAATTTATCCAATTAACCGAAATAGTCAGTGATAGTTTTTTGTTGTGGGTCTTGTTTTACAAAATTGGATACTCTAACAGCAGCCTTTCTTATTTTTGCTTTATTAAAATCGTTATTAATTTCTTCTAGCATTTCATAAACCGCTGAACTAAGTCTATCTTTATCATCATTAGCTGCAAGATAGGATTTACTTCGAGTGATATTTTGAAAATTATCTTGAAATCGAACATCCAATGTAACAGTTTTATATCTAAAAGATTTCTTAAGGAGACGTTCATGAACTTGATCTATTAATTTAGGTAAAACCATTTCTACTGTAACAGGCTCACCGTCAAACATTTGCCCATGAAAAGTGCTTCCCTTACTAATTGATTTCACGCCAAAAGAACTACTTGGTTGAATCTTTGTTCGTCCTTGACCTGAAACAACTCGATAGAAAAAAGTTCCAAGACGACCAAATTTTCTAATCATTTCATATTCAGAACCAATTTCAATAATTTGATTAATTTTTTCAATATTATATTTTCTTTTCAAACTCTCAGCAGTTTTTGGTCCAATACCACTGATAGCTGAAATAGGTAATGGCGCTAAAAAACGACAAATAGATTGTCTTGGGACATAAGTTATACCATTTGGTTTATTGCGACCTGTAGCGATTTTAGCAATAGTTGTATTGGGGCCGATGCCTATTGAACAAGTAATTTTTTCAGCTTCAAAAATTTCATTTTTTATTTCTTCAGCAAGAGGAATCGGGTAACCATTATATTCTTCTTCAACTATATCTGTAAGATTTAAATAAGCCTCATCAATTGAAGCACTTCGGAATTCATCTGTATATGAAGATAAAATTGTCATTATATTATCTGAAACTTCACGATAAAGGTCATAATGACCTCTACGAACACAAATAATTTCAGGACATAATTCAATAGCTTCTTTTGCTGACATGCCAGAATGCACGCCAAATTTCCTTGCTTCATAATTACAAGTAGTAACAATTCCCCTTTTGGTTTCTTTATCCCCCCCAACCATTATTGGTTTACCAACAAGTGATGGATCTTCTCGCATTTCTACAGCTGCAAAAAAACAATCTAAATCTACATGAAAAATGAATTGCCTGATAGTGGTTTTTTCTATAGGAGTAGAATATTCTTGTTGATAAAATGCCATATGTAAACCAACATGTAGAGTGATTTAATTTTTTAAATAAATAGATTATCTAAAAAAAAATTAGGTGGAGAGTTAGGTGAAACTATTTAATTATTAATCAGAAGTTAACTGACTTAAAACAACTACTTAATTATAGAACATTTTTTTTAAATAAAGAAAATTTTAAATCAAATTATTTAATTTTCAAGCAAAAGATATATCAACTTATTAGCATAAATTTAATTTAATTAATTTAATCTTCATGGAGGGTCTTTATGAGAAAGCTGTTGAGAGTAGGTTTACCTAAAGCTCTAATACATTACAAATTCGAAACTATGTGGAAAGTTTTTTTTCAGGAATTAGGGGCAGAAGTAATTATCTCATCAGAAACAACAAAAAAAATAAGAGATTTAGCTGTTCGCTCAGCTCCAGATGAGGATTGCTATTCAACAAAAATCTATCATGGTCACATATTAGAATTAAAGAATCAGGTAGATTATCTCTTTATACCAAGATTTGGCAGTAGACATAAAACTGATATGGGGTGTCCTAAATTCATAGCTTTAGTTGATGTATTACGTTCAATCTACCCAGATTTACCAAAACTGATTTCTCCACATTTAAACGTAGCCAAGTATGGTCATAATAAAATATATTTCTTCAAGGAAGTCCTAAAAGTTGGTTTCATTTTTACAAAAAATCCTTTTCGTATTATTAATGCTATGAGAAAAGCTTTGAAAGCAGATAAGCTATATAAGAAAAAATTGATCATTGATAATGATACACTTCATAAATGGGAACGATCAGAAATTTTGCTTAATAAAACACCTAATGAAATTCCAAGAGAAAAATCATTAAAAATAGCTCTTGTTGGGCATTCCTATGTTATTAATGATAATTATTGCTCTTTAGACATTAGAAAGAAATTGCAAGAATATGATGTAGATCTAATTACCTCAGAGCAAATGCCAAGAGGACTAATTGATGAACAATTAGATAAATTAGAAAACCGTTTATATTTTGAATTTGAACGAGAAATTTTAGGAACAATAATGTATTTTCTTGAAAATAAAACTGTTGATGGTATTATTCAGCTAATGATCTTTAGCTGCGGTCCAGATTCATTAGCTGGTGAATTAGCGTCGATATTTGCAAAAAGACAAAAGGAAGTTCAATTATTACAAATTGTTTTTGATGATCTTACAGCAGAAGCTGGAATGAGAACTCGTATAGAAGCGTTCATAGATATGTTAAAAAGGAGGAAGGAGAAAACTGCCTATCACATTCCCACACTTCGGATCACTTAAGTATGTTTTTATATCTTTACTACATGAGCTAGGAAGATATGATTTAGTGATTCCAAATAAACCAAGTAAAAAAATTTTTCAGCTTGGTGCTAGGTATTCTCCTGAATTTGTTTGTACACCTTTCAAATTAACATTAGGAACATTTATTGAAAGCCTAGAACGTGGTGCTACAGATTTAGGGATGGGTGGAGGATGTGGTTATTGTCGTTTTCGTTTTTATTGGCAAGTACAAAAATTCATTCTTGAAGATTTAGGCTATAAATGTAGATGGTTCACATTAGATTACGAAAACCCTAAACAAATAATACAAATTCTGAAAAACGTTAGTTGTGGTTATAATACGTTACAAGCAATACGAGCTTTCCAAATTACTTGGATCAGGAATCGTTTGACTGATTTAACTGATAGAATGCTCTATAAATATCGAGCTATTGAAATTGAGAAAGGAAGTTCTGAAAGGGTAGCTGAAGAAGTTTTTGATCTAATTATCACGACAAAAAAAGTAAATAAAATTAGAAACTTGAAAAAAACTATTCCTAAAATATTTGAAGACAGAATAGAGGTAGATAAAAAAGCAAACCCATTGAAAGTTGTCATAAATGGTGAGATATATGTTGTTTTAGAACCGACACTAAATTTGGATATTCACAAACGATTAAATGAAATGGGCGTTATAACTAAAACACCTATTACCCTAAGAAGATTTATTGATATAGGTGAAAGATTCAATCCTTTCAAAAAGATGGATTTTCAAAAAGCAAATGCTTACGGAAGAAAATATGTTCCTTACAGAGTTGGAGGAGAAACACAAGAAAACTTAGGGGATGCTGTTCTCTATAAAAAACATGGATGGGATGGATTAATACATCTTTATCCATTTACATGTATGCCAGAAATCATTACTCGAAGTATTTTCCCACAAGTCAGTCGAGAACATGACATGCCAGTTTTATCATTAGTAGTAGATGAACATACAGGTGAAACGGGATTTCAAACACGATTAGAGGCTTTTATTGATTTGTTAAGTAGAAGAAAAGAAGATAATGTATAATACTGGAATATGAAATTATTCATTATTAATCTGAACTCATTCGACCATAATACATCTGGGTTTTATAATCAATTCGTACTAAATCATCAATCTTGTATTTATCAAAAAGGTCTTTTAACTCAGATATAAGTTTAGGGTAGTTAGGATGATCAGAGGTTGGGGCATAAGAAGAGGATTCTAAGCGACCTTGAAAAGAAGGAAAATCAAAAACTTGATAATTACTAGTCGAAAAATGACGCGTTTTAGAATTGCCAAAGAATTTCTTTATTTCATCAAAAGAGATTTTTAGATAGGAAGGTTGCTTATATTCTGGACAATATTTCTGTAGCAAAAGATCATATTCTTTTTGGAAGGGAATTTCCTCAACTAAACGTTCATTCCAAACTAACACTAAAGAACCTTCAGGTCGTAATATACGTAAGAACTCTTTTTTTGTCGTAGGAAGATCAAACCAATGGAAAGCTTGAGCAACAGTAATGATATCTATTGAATTATCCTCAAGGGTTGTTGCTTCAGAACGACCACCTATACTAGTAAAATTAGGATAGTTTTTTAGAAGTATCTCAGCAGCTTCTCTCATTTCTTTATTGGGTTCAACACCTAATACTTGACAACCAGTTTCAAGTAAAAGTTTGGTAAAAATACCTGTACCAGAACCAATATCAGCGATTTTGGAATTATAGGAAAGAACACCTTTTTCTTGTAAAACAATAATAAGATCATCAGGATATGATGGACGATATTTAATGTAATTTTCAACACGATTCGAGAATCGTTTTGTTGAGTCTTGAGTCATTAATTAGGAAACCTCTTACGCAAACTTTACTTTTTTTTGAGGTAAAAACTTTTACTATCTTAAAATTATCTGTAAAGAAATAAAAGCAGTCTATTATAAAAAGACATCAGAAAAAAGGAAATGACAAAGAGTTTAAAAGGGAAAAAAAATACCAACATAACGCACAAAAGATAAAATGAGAAAATGAAGATGGACAGTAACATTATACTCTACATAATCTACATCGTATTAATTTTAGGTGGTTTCTTAGCATTGGGTTACCATTTACTCGCAGGCGAAGAGGAAGAAGCCTAACTACATTTTTTGACTTTTTAAGATCATTTAACTTAAAACCAAAGATCTATTGATTTTTGATATTCATCTTCATTAAATGAAATATCATAATATTTAATTTATCAAAGTCATCTGGCAATTTAAAAAAAAGAAATTTTATTTAGAAGCAGGAGCTTTTTTCTATGCTTAATGATTCCCATTTTAGTCCCTTGTTACAAGAGGTAATTGCTACTCTTGGATTCAAAGAATTTACCCCCATCCAAGAATTAGCCTTCCCTGTACTTGATAGTGGGAAAAATGCTCTTATCATCAGTGCTACTGGTTCAGGCAAAACTGAAGCAGCTGTTTTACCTGTTTTTGATCAACTCATTAAACATTGGCAATTTGGACATAAAACTCCGGGTATTAATATTCTCTATATCACTCCCCTGCGTGCACTCAATAGGGATATTTTTAAACGTGTCATAGATATTGGCGAAAAGTTAGGAATCACAACAAGTATCCGACATTCTGATACGTCCCAAAGTGAGAGACGTAATCAAACCTTAAATCCACCAAATATGCTTATTACTACTCCAGAAACTTTAGGGATTATTTTAACCGCAAAACGTCTTGGTGAACATCTTCGTAATGTTTCATGGGTAATTGTTGATGAGATTCATGAATTAGTTGATTCAAAAAGAGGAACTCAGCTTTTTGTTTCTCTCGAGCGTCTTGAACGTTTTTGTAAGGAAAGTTTTCAGCGTATTGGTCTCTCAGCTACAGTAGGCAACCCAAGACTTGTTTCAAAGCTTCTTGTTGGTCCAAATAGAAAATGTACTATTATAGAAGAACCGACTATCAAAGCTATTACTCTATCTATTATTAATCCTCAACCAATTAAAGAAGATGAAGAGCTTGCTGATAAAATCTATTCTAGCCCAGAAGCTACAGCTCGAGCAAGAAAAGTTATTGAAATTATTAAAGAAAATAATTCTACTTTAGTTTTTACTAACACTAGGCAATTCACTGAAATTTTAGGTAATCGAATGCGTCTTATAGGCACTGATTTCCCTTATGGTGTTCATCATGGTTCTCTGTCAAAAGAAGTTCGAATGGAGGCTGAGGATCGCTTCAAAAGTGGTAACCTTAAAGCGCTTATTTGTACCTCAAGTTTAGAACTAGGTATCGATATTGGTACCGTTGACACTGTTGTTCAAATGATGTCTAGTCGAGATATTGCTCCATTATTACAAAGAATTGGGAGAAGTGGTCACAGGATAGGTAAAACAAGTAATGGTGTTTTAATCACTATCGATGCTGAAGATATTTTAGAATCTGCTGTTATTGGTCGCAAAACACTCAAGAAGGAATTGGAAACTCCTCTTCCCCACATTCTTCCTTGGGAAGTTCTCTCTCATCAAATTGCAGGTATTTTAATGGAAGAGAGCCCATTTGCGTTAAATAACCTCTATGAATTAATTCACAATTCATATCCCTACAAGGACATTACTTTAGAAGACCTTCGAGCCTTACTTGAATTAATGAAAGAATTGGGAACTGTCTGGATCGAAGATGATGTTATCACTCGAAGAAAAAATACCCTTCATTATTATTTTACTAATTTAAGTCCTATAAGGGATATTAAGAGATATTCCATTTATGATGTTACTACCAATCATCATGTTGGTTCATTAGATGATGAATTTGTTGATATTCAAGCGGATGTTGGAACCGTTTTTATCGTTAAAGGTGTTCCCTGGAAAATTCTAGCGATAAAAGAGGATAGAGTTGAAGTTGCCCCAGTACACAATCCCATAGGAGCATTACCTGTTTGGGATGGAGAAATGATTCCCGTACCCTATTCAGTTGCTCAAGAAGTTGGTAGAATCAGAAATCATATCTGGGAAAAATTCATTGAATCTGATAATTTAAATGACGCTAAAAAGCCTTTGAGTAGATATCCCATTGATAATGATTCTAAATCAGTTGTAATTGATTATCTTTTTGAACACTTCTCTAAAGATAATCCTATGCCAAGTGATAAACGAATTGTTATAGAAACTCTTGGAACCAACTTAGCCATTATTCATTGTGATTTTGGGAATAAAGTAAATCAAACTTTGGGACAATTAATCAGTTCCTTACTGATGGCCAAATTTGCTTGTTCAATAGGTGTGCGATCTGATGCTTATCGTATTATACTTAATTATCCTTACTTCCTTCGTCCAGAACATATTGAAAGCTCCTTTCGAGAACTTAAGAGTGAGTTCATCGAAGAACTTCTCAAACGAACTCTTCCACAAACAACAATGTATGAATGGCGATTTGTTCATATTGCTAAACGTTTTGGAGTTATTAAAGGTCCTTGGGAACAAGGAACTGTTCATCCACGTCGTATTGCTCGTGCCTATGATGGAACCCTTGTTGCAGATGCTACTCTCAAAGAAATCATTCATGATAAATTGGATATCCCCCTGACTGCTAAGGTCTTGCAACAAATAAATGATCAAGAAATTGAAATAATAACCATTGAAAAGAAATCTCCCGAAGAGAGATCTCCTCTTGCTGATTCAAGTCTTAATCAACTGCGCTTTACTGGATTTGTTATTCCTGAAAAACCTGATCGACAACTTGCTCAGAAGGTTCAAGAACGACTTGAAAAGAAGGAAATTAGACTTATCTGTATGTGGTGTGGGAAATACAATGCTATCCATACCATTAATTCTATTGATGAGAAACCAATCTGTCCAAAATGTGGAGCAAGATATATTGCTGCTGTATCAACTAGGGAAGAAGAGTTATTTTCTATATTAAAGAAACATCTTCGAAGGGAAAAATTAGAACCTGATGAAGAAAAAATTCTCAAACGAGGATATAAAAGTGCAGATCTAGTAATTGCTTCTGGTAAAAAGGCAATCATTACTTTGGCAGCTCGAGGTATTGGTCCTACAAGTGCTAGTAGAGTTCTAGAGAAAAGTTATTCCAAGGATGATTATGAATTCTATTCTGAAATAATAGAAGCAGAGAAAGAATACTCAAGAACTCGTCCTTTTTGGGGTGATTAAGAGAGATTAAAGAAAAGACTAATGTAGCTCTCTTCTTGTTTAGTATTTATGGAAAATTTTACTTGGTATATTACCTTTATTGGGCGTCCTAATGCTGGTAAGAGTTCTTTAATTACCAAACTTACCATAGTTAATCCCACTATTGGTCGTAAACCAGGTTCAACACGCAAGATCAATAAATATCCTTTAGCAAAGAATTTCACTGTTGTTGATGTTCCAGGCTGGGGTAAAATACATAGTCGAGCTCCAGATTATGAAGATCGAATTAAAGATGAAATTATCGAGTTTTTAGAGACTAATCATTTTCAAATACCTGCTTGTATTTTAGTGATTGATACCAAAAGCCTAATTGATGTATCAAAAAGATTGGATAAGAAAGGAATTATTCCAGTTGATCAAGAATTGTACTCTTTTTTGAGAAATTTGAAAATAATACCAATAGTGGTTTTTAATAAAATCGATAAAATAACACTTGCAGAATTAGAAGAAGCTATGCTCTACTTTAAGGAATTAGTGGATTATAAATCTCTTCCTGAGAATTTCCAAGAATCATTCTTATCAGTTAGTGCTAAGGATGGTACCAATTTACCTTTACTTCGAGATCTTATTCGAAAACATTTACGAAATGCTGGTGTTGAAGAATTTGAGAGATATATTAAGCTCAAATAATCCTACCTTTTTGTGAAATTCATTATTTATTTAACTAGTAAAATGAGTTTCTTAGAAAATATTTTTAATATGTTTCTGATTTAAGCGAATCGTAGTTTGTATTTATCTCAAATTTAAACAATAGAAGGTCAATACTATGTCTGGTATGAATATACAATGGAAACTCTCTAAACCTTTAGGTATCGTAGCAATTCTTAGTAGTTTTGCTATTTTAATGCAGATACCAACGATTTATCATGCTCGAGAAATTCTTCAAGTAGTTAACAATGAATATATTGCCGCATATATTGTTATTATTATTGCCGCAGTTTTTATTATTGCTAATTCAGAAGTTGCTTTATATGAAGCCTTCTTGGTTCGTTTGAGATCATATAATATTAAGGATTATCGTGCTCCTTTTCTTGCAGCATCATTTGTAAGTGTCGTTTACTATGCTATTTATTATCTAACATTTGCTGCATTGAATGGTGTAAAATTGTTTGGCGTTATGAATCCTGTAGCTCAATATGCATTCTGTCAAGTAATCAGTTTACTCTTAGTGATGATTATTTCCTTCTGGTATAATCGCAGACAATTGAAAATCATTGAAGCCTTGTAATTTTATTCAAAGGTTTCATTTTATCTTTTCCTTTTAAGATACTGGTTGCCAGAATATTCCTAGTTGATCAGCTTTTTCAGTTACTTGTTGCCATTCCTCAGGATAAATCCTTCTAGCAATGGACATGTACTTCACTGGTTCTTTAGGAACTAGATAATCTGGATGATATTGATCCATGAGATTGACCATACTTTTGGGTATTTCTTTTGCACACCATTCCAGTATTGGATAGCTATCTTCTTCGATTCTTCCAGGCATTATTAAATGACGTATAAGAATTTCTCCTGAACCCTTATCATAAGCAAGCTTAATATTCCGACTTACCACCTCTCGATAGTTTTTTACCCCAGACATTTCCTTAGCAAAAGCATTATCCCAGAATTTAAAATCAGGAAGCCAGAAATCCATTAATTCCAATAGTAATTTTGTTGTTTCTTCTGATTGATAATTATTTGAATTCCAAAGTATTGTGATATTTGCATCAAATTCTTTTAGTGCTGAAATGATTGTATGAAGATTCGGTGTTGGATCTCCTCCCACTAAATTGATATTTCGGGCACCTTCTTTCCAGAGCCTATTTGCTAGCAAAGCTAATTGCTTTGGAGTAACAGCTGTTCCTTCGATTGTTTTTTTTCGAGAATCATCACACCATTCTTGTGAAATATCATGATTTTGACAAAAAGCGCAAGTAAAAGTACATCCAGTAAAAAAGATTGTTCCACTAGGAACTAATACTGATTCCTCTCCTGTATGTAGAAAAGCAGATGACACAAGTGATTCTTTCCCTAATCTACAATATCCTAATTTATCTTCTGAACGATTTATATGACATCGTCGTTCGCAAAAATGGCAATTCTTTAACATTTCATAAGCTATTTTTTCTTTTAAATCTAGGAAAGTTGTTTCTGGTTTAGGAAGATCTTTAAGATTGATCTCTTCTTGATCTACTTTTAGTACAAATTCTTGGAATTTCTCAGCTAAGGCATCATGTTCGTTCCATAATTTCTCGAGAGGTTGATCCAAGGTACAAGTAACTTCAAATCTTTTAGTTAGAAGATACCGAGCTATTTTGTTGCCATCCATGATTCCTTTATACCGAGGATATCGTTTTTGGACCCGTTCATCTTTCCATACATTTGCTGCATCAGGACGGTATAGAAACCACATAGTTATCACTTAGTATATACTGATTGACCAATATTAGATTTTTCAGCATGTTTTTATTTATTACAGTATTTGGCTGATTGAGTAAAAAAATAACTCAGTTGAGGTTATTTTATGTCTAAAGATATAGAAACAAAAACTCTAGAGTATTTTCATGGTGATTATAACTGCGCTCAAGCAGTACTCCGAGCTGTCCTTGAAGAAAGGAATTTGTATTTCAATGATGCTCCAGCTATCGCTGCAAATTTTGGTGGTGGAATAATCGGAAGAGGAGAAATTTGTGGTGCCGTTTCCGGAGCGCTAATGGCCATAGGGGTAATTGCTAGTAAAAAAGAAGAAACAATTATTGAACAGAAAAAACTTGCTAGTGAAGTAGCGAAAAAATTCTACGAAGAATTTGAAAAAATCTTCAAGCACAATACATGTAATGGTTTAATTGGAATTGATAGAAACGACCCAATAGAAAAACAAAAAGCTGTTGATGCTGGTTTATATCGAGATAATTGTCCAAAATTTGTAACTCAAGCAGCAAAAATTGTTTTAGATCTTTTCCCTGAATAAAAAATATTATTAGAATCGGAGAATTTCCGATTCTTCTATAATACAAGATCAGCTAGTTCTTCTAATTTACAATCCAAAATAAATGGATTGAATTTTTTACCAAGAATTTCGGTTAATTCAACAAGCCGTGCATGTTTTTGTGTATTCTTTGAGAAAGGCCATTTGTGTTCTGGTTTTGGTGTTACACCTAACTCTTCACAAGTCTTTACTAATTCAACAATAGCGTCAAAAACTGTTTTAGGAGTTAGCTTATCAGGACGTTTCTCTCGAGAATGCATGATGATCCCCTTAATCTTTTTACCTTCATCGTACCAGACAGATGGAGCGTGACCAAATTTAATAAAAGGTTCAAAAGTATGTTTTCGTAATTTTTCATTGATAGTTGCTATGATTTCATCATACCTTAAGAGGTTCTCTCCATAAATTCCATAACCTTCAAAGAGCGCTATTTGATAAGCATTAGGAGGATTCCTTTTAGCCATTTTAACTCTAATATCTTTCATTCGTTCAAATTCTTCTTTATTTATTGATTCATAGTCAACATGTTCTGATTCTTTGCAGATTACTTGGATTTGTTCATCAAATTTCGTTGGATATTCAAGGATAAACATTGGAGGATGTGTTTGGCCAGAAATTTCTGGATGTCGAGCTTCAACAATGGATTCACCATAAGTTACAGGAATATTTCGTTCAATCATTTGATGAATAATTTCGCCAAAAGCTTTCATACCATTTGCATGAACAAGAGCAAATTTTACTCCATCTACTTTTGCTTTTGGTTTAATTAAAACCTTCATTTTTGAAACGAAACCTAATACTCCATGTGAACTTGCAATATCAATCAGTGAGAAATTCTTATCTTGAAGCTGTTTCTCTAATTTCTTATCATTACAAGTAATTTTTGCTTTAGATACATCATTATCTAATTTCTCAATGGTTATGATATTATTATTGTAATCAATTAATTCAATTTCTAAAACATTATCAACCATGGTCCCAGCTAACCAAGTATCATTACCGCCACCATCTGTGTTGAGTATACCACCCAAGGTAGCGATATCCCTACTCGAAGGAGCAACAAAGAACTTCCAATCAGGTCGCTCTTTTTCAATAATCTCATTAAGCTCATCGGGGGTCATACCAGGTTCAACAATAGCATATCCTTTTTCAAAATTAAGTTCATGAACTTTCTTTAATCGCATGGAGCTAATAACTACTTTATCTCGAGAAGCACCAGTACAAGCACCACTCAAACCCGAACCTCCTCCTTTACTGGTTATAGGAAGGTTTCGTTGTTTAGCAAAATCAATAGCCAATTTAATTTCTTCATCATTTTGTGGAGTGAAAACTTCAATATTTGTATCTGGATCTATTTTTTGAAAGATAGAAGCATTAGAACCAATTATATAGCGTTTTAGTTTTTCCATTTATTTTTCCTCCTCGAGATTTAGTGCTTTGACAAGATATTCCGCAATATCCCATGTAGTAACTCCACTTTGTTCAAATTGTTCTAAACAGGAGGGGCAACAAGTAACTACACAAGTATCTTCTTTTTTAAGCCCTTCTTTTTCTATACGCTGCTCCATTATTTCTTGAGCAATAGAATCATCAGTAACTCTTAGCATACCTCCACCACCACAACAGGATGGTTCCATTTCTATAACCTTTATTCCCATCTTTTTCATAAGGGAACGAGGAGCTGAGGTTACTTTATTATTTCTAAAGAGTTCACAAGGATCGTGATACTTTAGTGAAATATCCAATTTGTGTGGTAATGAATCTATTTTTTCATCAAAATATTCTGTTAGATGTAAGATACGAACTGAAGGATCAATTTTATGATGTTCTACAAGTGCTTCCAAACAACCTGGACAATCTGTTAAGATTGTTTTTGCTCCAGTTTTATGGATAATTTCAGTGTTGTGTGTTCTTAATTCATCTGCTTCTTCGTCTTTTCCTAATAGGTCAAGTGGATGACCACAACAATACTCCTCACCACCCAATATAAGATAATCATCACCAAGATATTCCAATACTTTTATGACAGATTTCAAAACATTAGCATGTCTGTTTCTGAAAGACATTAAACAACCAACAAATAGTATGGTATCAGCTGTCTTGCCATCCTCATAAATTCTATCATCAATATCTGGAAAATCATCATATAATTCCATGGTCCAACTTTCTGCTCGCATTTCATTATCGAGACCATAAACATTCATTTCGTCATTAATATTCTCTCCAATTTGTACTAATTTAGGAAAGATATCAACAGATTCCTTTCTTTGCTCTTTGAAGATATCTGTCAATTTAACTTCAGAAGAGCAACTTTCTACGCAGCGACCGCAAACAGCACAAGTGAAAATCGTTTTTGCATAGTCCTTGGTTAATTCATCATTGAATTTATCTGGAAATGCTTCTTTTAATTTTAAAAAGTAGAGTTTACCACGGGGGGAAAATTCTTCCTTTTGAGTCGCTCGATAAACTGGGCAAATAAGAATACATGACCCACATTGAACGCATTTCTTTAATAACTCGTCAACATCTTCAGTATTTGATGTCATGGTTGGAACCCTAATTATTTACTTCTACAAGATGGTTCAGTTAAAATTAATAAGTTTACTCTTTAATTCTTAAACAACAATTTTATTTCATAAACAGGATATTTTTGCAGAGAATTTTTTTCTATTGGAATAATTTGCCGCTATGCTATTGATTAAAAAGTAAAATACTACTATTCTTTAAAGAAAGTCTAAGATATTTGGATGTTAGTCAAATTGACTTATGAAGATCTTGAAGTTACTCGAACTGCTGAAAAATTCTATAATGCTCTACGAGGATTTATAGTCATAGAAGAATCTGGTCTCCCAAAATATATTGAATTTCTGACAGAAGAACAAATTGATGTTATTTTATTAGCTGGTTTATTATCAGGTTTACAAGCTTTAGCTGAAGTGATCAGCGATGAAAGAATTAAAACTATTGAGACTAGTAACTCCATTTTTTCATTTGTTTTAAGATCAAATTACTTCTATGTTACTTGGTTTGAAAAAACCATTTCTGAACCTGAGTTATATGAACCAATTATTATGAAGCTTATTTCACGATTTGAAGGAGCAACCAGTTCTGATATTGAAAATGCCCTTTTAATTTCTAATTTAACTGAAACCCCAGATTATGAGAAATTTGGTCGTAGAGTGTCAAAGCTTAAATCAATGGATACAAAATACTCTGAAGTTTATAAAAAAATTCTTTCAGAATCAATCGATAATGAAGAAGGTAAGAGAATAGTTGAAGAACTTTGTGGAATTGATGGTGTTCTAATAATTAGTGATAAAGATGATACGATTGAACATTCTGAATTCCCTCGAGGTGAACCAATTTTTGAGATTAGTATTTTAACTAATTTTCTTGTGGGCCTCCGTAAATCTTTGAAAAATCTTGACCCAGGAAGTTTAGAAGAAATCACTACTGAAAATTATCGTTTTATTATTCATGATAAACAAGATTATTTCTATGCATTCGAGGTAATCAAAGGACTTGCTCAAGAAGATCAATTAATATTAACTATGCGAAAAATCATTAGTCGATATGAAGGTGTTCGTAAGAAAAATATTGATTCTTTTGAACTTTTGAAAGACTTAAAATCAATTTCCGAACATGAACTTTTAGGGGAGCTTTCCCTTGAATTACGCGATCGTCAAACTGATCCAAAAAAGGATAATATTGGTTTGAGTCGTCAAGCAACCAAGATATCTTTTGGTGATGAAGCATCTAAATGGTTACTAGAAGAAGAGCAAATATATTCTTTTATGGATATTTACAAAGAAGTTTTCATGGTAGGGATTGTTACTCCAATAAATAGATATTTTGTCATGAGAAAAGCTCATGACACAAATGATTGGATAGAGTCAGCAACCAATCTTGAATTAGAAAAACTTCTCACTTTAACTGAAATAAATAAGATAAACCCAGTAACAAAACTAGCCCAATTAGATAAGCAATTTTGGCTTACAAGGATAACCGATAAATCTATTTTGTTTGCTATTTTGGATACAAGTAATTCCGCAATTGAAAGGTTCTTGCTTCGCTTACCGATAATCCTACGAAAAATAAGTAAAAATGTCATTTAGTGAAATCATCTAATGTTAGTTGTGTTTTTGCTTTTACTTCTCCAGTAATCATTTTGATACCATAATAAGATGCTTGTTGACCAATAGTTAGATCACCGTAGCTTCCATCAAAACCAGGTGGTGAGAAACAGAAATTACCTTTTCGCACTTCAACTATCGCTTTAGCGATCTTTTCATCAACTAATTGATAGAGAATATCTGTTAGTGGAGCTAGTTTGGTAGTCCATAAACGACACTCATTTCCTAAAGCAGCAATAATAATATCATAGATTTGTCTTACACCTTTAGTATTTGGACTCTTAGTATTCAAGCCACTAGCAATTATTTCTACTAGAGGAACCATCCGGTAATAATTCCTCTTAGGACCATAGGTTTTTCCAAATTCTCGTTCACTACCTTGTGCTTTTGAAAGTTCTAATGCTCTTTGTAAAACACCTGGAACTAAAGATAAATTACAAATAGGACAAAGCATATCTTTTGGAACAGTATCAGGTGAATAAACACAATACTCATTTTGTTTATGGTTTCTTATTCCCCCTCGATGACCGGTTAAAAAGTATCGCCCTTCTGAGGGGTGAAATTCTGCTGTGTAACATACCCGATTTTTTCTTAATGCATCAATTAATTCTTGATAGGTTAATTTTTTCATATCTAAACTGGTCAATTCCCTCCCTAAGCGATTTAACGCAGCGGAATGTGCATCACTGTTAGATATTAATGTTAATTTATCAAGTTCAGGAATTAAAGCAGTAATAGTAGGGTCTGCGCTTAAACCAGTCTCAAAAGCATGAATCCTTTTTGCAGCATCACCAAAGAAATCTGACATAAAAGTGATGGATGGTTGAGGACCATAAATACCTAAAGGAACTAGAACATGAGCAGGGATGATTTCAACCAAAGGATCAATATCTAGTAAGCCATTAATTCGGTCAGAAACCTCTTCACTACTATCATTAGTAATAAAAGGGCGTCCCATAGAATTCTTTACTTCAAATTTCTCGAGAAGTTTTATTGCTTCTTCAATAGCATCAAAATTAGGCCAAAGAAAAACACAATGAACATTCTTTCGATACACATCCACTGGTGCAGTTACCGCTAATTCAGTTTGCAAAACGAATTTTGTTTGTTGTTCTTCTTCTGTGGCATCCTTTAGTTCAAATACACCATTTTCATCAAGATCAACTAATTTCTCCTTTAAGGTCTTCAACCAAGGCTCGAATAAACAGTCACCAGTGCCAATAAGTTGAACGCCTTTCTTAGGCATGTTTTCAACAGCGGTTTGAAGGTCTAAACTCCCAGTACCACCTGCATAGGAAGAATGGGCATGAAGGTCGCAAACAATCCCTTTCTGAAATTCTTCAGGTAAATCACCTTGTTCGTGTAAAGAATTCATGTCAGTTCAACAATGAATAGTTACATTACTTTAATAATTCTTCTTCTCACATATATACCAATAAAAAGAATTATTTGGTATGTTACACAAATCAAGCAGTAGTGACTCGTATTGTTAATTGGTTGGGAATAACATGCAAAAAGGAACAGCCTTAGAAGACTCGATGGAAATTCTTGATACGGAAATCCCACAACATCAAGAGCTAGAAATGGGTCACATTGCTGAGGTAAAAGTCGCTAAACCAGATAATGATCTACAAATAACCATAAAACAAGCAATAATAAACAATCTAATAATAGGACCAATTGCTCTAGCAATATATTTTCCATTTGAATTTTTAGGACCATTCCAAATTTTAAATTCAGAGTATTATTTTCACGCGTTAATATCATTTATTTCCTTTGCAGTAGTACCACTTGTCTATCTCGTGGTTTTTCAAAAAATAACCGGTAGGGCGAGATACTACTTCTTGGGAACAAAAACTGGTTTTACCAAGAAAAAGGTCATTAGTAGCATATTACAAGGGATTCTTATGCACGCAGGGATTTTTTTTCCATGGGTAGTAATCTCACAAAAATATATTCCAGGTGTACAACATTTAATCTATTTTATTGCTAATCCAACAGATTGGTTCTGGCAGATATTCTTTGTTACATTAAATGTGATAATGTTCGAATATTATTCGAAATCATTTATCCAAATACAACTCGCAGAAGCAAAAGGGTCGTTCACTATTTTAAAGAAGAAAATAGAATTTCAAAAGGAAAAGATGTTGGGATTTTGTCTACAATATATTGTTTGGATAGGGGGGCATTGGCTGGAAATGTCCTGGTTACCAGATTATCTGGGAATAAAGAATGCAATGTTCTTCATCATAGTTTCAGGTTTGCTGACAGGATATACTGTTTATAAAACCGAGAATATTATAGGGGTAACGTTAGGGCATGTTTTATTGAATGTGTTTTTAATGGTGACTTATGTTAATTAAAATAAAAGAAGAGATTTTTTATGGGAGAGATGAGTAGATTATATTGAGGATTGTAAATGACCGAGGAAGTTTTAGGAAAAATTGCAGTGGATAGAAATGGGGAAAAATTAGGGAGAATAATAAGAAAAGAGCATTTATTGGGAAAAACGATCAAAATAGAAGAAGCCTATGCAATAATCCGTGTCGTACAAAGCTTTAGAGTGGAGGTCAAGATACCAGTCGAATTAAGTAAAGTAATCAAAAGGGAAGGAGAAAAAGTATGGTTTAATGTTATAAAAAAAGAATTCAATGAAGAGGTTAGAAAGCAAAGAGCTGTTGTAAAACATACAAAAGCTACAAGGGAAACAACCAGAAGACTACACTTTGGGTACGGGGGAAAGAATGGATAGAAAAAAAGTATTGCAATAAAAAGATTAAAAAAGAAGAAGAGAAAAGGAAAAAATAATCAGTGGGCTGATAGATCAGACTGGAAGATCGTCTGATTTGCAATCGAAAAAGAAAGGTTGCGAACCTGGCGACAAAAATTCAGAAGGCCGCGCGTTCAAATCGCGCTCAGTCCACCACTTTTTTTCATTCTTTTTCGTTTGTTACTTTTCTTGTCAATCAGTTTTCTTGCTTGTTTTTATTACCGATCTTCTGAATTATTGGTCATAAAAATCTCCTTCAAATTGATGACCCAACCTATTTAAAGTTAAAAAAGTAAATAAATTACAGCTATTACTTGGGTGAGATGATATGGTGAAATTACAGAATAGACTTTTTTATTTATCTTTCATTTTGTTCAGCTTGTTTAGCGGAGGGTTCTATAATTAGAAAGCGAAATGGTATTTTTATTATATTGCTTCTTTATATTCATATCTTCGTGAGCTTGTGTAGCTCATCAAATGGTTATTTAGATATTTCACAAGCCATTGAACCTGATTTTATAATTGATAAAGATAATAATCTTCATCTGATTTACTCTGAAGTTTTACAAGGTAAACAAAAATTGGTGTATCTACATTCAATTGAGAATTTCGAATGGAATCTTACTAGAACCTATATTGATTCGCCTATAACGGACCAAAGTATCCATAGTAGAGCATCAATTCTGACTTGGCATGAGAAAATAATAGTTGCTTTTGCTGTTGGATCAAGTGGAAATTATACGATGGTGATTATGAACAAAGGATTTACTGATACACAATGGCAACTAGGTCACAGTTATTGGAATAGTAGTGAGATCACTAGACCAATTTTACGAGCTGGTTCAGAGGACTATCTTTGGCTTGTATGGATGATGAGAAGCAATGGTATTATGAATATCTTTTCTCAAATGTTCAATTGGACGAGTCAGAGCTGGGGTAATTTACTACAAATCTCAGAAGCAAACACATATGATTGTAGTGAATTTGACTATTTCGTGGACAATATCAATTCTGGTCATTTTACATGGGCTGAAGGAGGAGACAACAAGCAAGTTTTTTACAGAAAGGTATTACTAAATGAATCAATGCTTCCAATCGCCACAATAACTGATGGTACTACTAATTGTGTGGATCCTATCTGCTTGCAAAATCAAGAAAATTCGATTGATGTTTTTTGGAGTAACTACACTGATCCTTATGCTGGTGATAGATTAGGAACCATTTTTGTGAATAATAGAAAGGTGGACGAAAATAATACCCTTACAGCTATAACTTTGGCTGCACCTTATACCTCCATTCACAAACCTGGTGAATCAGATGCTTATTCCCCAAGTGTGGAATATGATTCCAATAATATTCTCTGGCTTGCGTTTACTGCTCGAGATGATAATTTTATTTATAGAGGAGTGAATCTTCGAGCTAGAATTAGTGGGATTTGGGAAACTGATGAGCATATCTCACAAATAAGCAATACTGCAAATGAACCACATATAAAGATTGATGGAAATAACAATATTCATTGTATATGGGTCGATTTCAGATCTGGATATGCCCAGCTTTATTATCGACTACGATTAAGTTCAGGATTATGGATAGATGAAACACTCTTGACGTATTATATTAGTGAGTCTGGTATTGGCTGGAAATGGATCGGTATTACTGCTGGGATAATACTTGGTGCAACAATTCCGCTTTTTATTATCAGCCAATTTAAAAAACATAGAAAACAGAAACTGACAGGGAGACAAAAGAAAGAGTTATTACAAGATTGAATATTAAATAAATTAGAGTGTCTTATACTAGATCTCTTTTGAGAAATCATCACAAATTTGGAAAACATTCATGCTATCTATCTTTTTCTATTATATTTATTGATATATTTTCCTAGCATTTTGAAGATTTATTTGATATTTACTACTAAGTTATTTCTTTCTACTGTTATCTCTATCTCTTGGAGCTAACATAAAATGACCAGGCCCAAACCATTTTTCTCGAAAACGTATATACTCTTTTGAGGTATTCCTATCCATGTTTATCAGTTTAATTCTTTTAACTTCTTCCATAAAATCATTATAGCTTAAATCTATTTTAACAAAATCATTAACCTCAGAAATTAAATTAACACCAATTGGTACATATACTGCTTTCTGTGTAAATTTCTTAAATCTGATTATAAGATATAATTCTTCCTTTTTTACCGTTTTTCCTAAAAGCTTCTCTACTTTGATAATTTTTCCTAACTTTACATTTGAACTATCAACAGCTAATTTTGTGATTAAATTTGAGTAATCCATTGTCTTCAAGTATAATTATCGTTTTGAAAATAAATAATTATTGCTTGAGTTATACCATTTTTCCTTCCTTTTAGTACTCTTCCCATACTAGTAATTTGAATTTCTTATTCTCTTTTGCTATTGTTTCCTTCCACTCTTCTTGTGCTTTTCTCTTTAATTCTTTATCTAACGTTATCATCCCATCCGCATAATGCACTGCTGTTGCTACCATCAAACAATCTATATAGTCTGAGTGTTTTTTTCGCAATTCACATGCTAGTGTTTGAATTTCCGAATAATGAATGGGTATTACTTCTATTTTTGAGTGATATTGTATTGCAGTTATTCCTTGCGTTAATTCCTTTAAGGATAATTTTCCTGCATTGATCAATTTACTCCCTTTTGCTGAAAGTTCGAATATCACCAGTTCCGACCTTACTACCTCTTCTTTTGCTATTAATTTCATTATTGCTCTCTTTGGACATTGTTCTACTTCTACCCCAATTAACGGGAAAAAAAATGAACTATCCACTAACACCCTCATTGTTCTGCTTCCTGTGCTAGTTTTTTCCTTTCTTCTTTTAATTCTTCAATCGTTACAGTTATTTTAGTTGGTTTTTCTAACAGTTCTTCAAAAGTGGCTATCTTTTCAACTATTAGTTTTTCTTGTACAATTCTATAGAGAACTCTTTGTCCTTCTTTTAGACCTATCTTTTCTCTTATTTTCTTTGGTGGAAACAGTTCCCCTTTTGAGCCTACTTTACCAATCGTCATCTTTTCACCAGATAAATCTTCTTTTTTCTGGTATAAAAACCTATCAGTTATTCGACTTCCTTTTTAGAAAAAAAAAGAGTGATGCGTTCAAATCGCGTTCAGTTTACCACCTGCTTTTACTTTTGCTCTTTTTTATATTGTCGTAGTTTTATTGTTTCCAATTCATCCACAAATCTATGAGGATCATACTACCTCTTCGAATATTGGCATAAAAGTAGTATTTTCTATAGTTTTTGAAGCATATAACAAACAGGCTAAAATATCTTCTTTTGTTAAATCAGAATATTCTTCTACTATCTCCCTTATTTCGGCTCCATTTGCTAGTAGATTTAATATAAATTGCACTGTTATTCTTGTTCCTTTTATTACTGGTTTTCCCACAACGATTTTTGGGTTTATTGTTATCCTGTCTAGTAGCTCCTTCCGTTTCATAATCAATTCTCCTTTAATTTGAAAAATATCATTTATTAGCTTTAGTTTTTTTTACTCTCACAGTCTGGTTTCTTGAAGCGTTGTTCCTTGTTAATTTTTCTTACCATTTGTTAAAATTATTTAACAACCAAAATCTTTTTCAATACTGTTAAAATTATTTTACATATGTTAAAACTATTTAACGATTTGCATCCTTTTTTTGAAGACAATTATAGAAGAATTAATGTAAGAGAATATGCTCGAATACTCAATATTAGCCCACCGACATCTTCAAAGATGCTAAAATCTTATCATATCCAAGGATTACTACTTTTGGAAGAGGATAAGAATTACTTGAATTTTGTAGCGAATAATGAAAATGAGTTATTTATTTACCTTTCACGAATTTATTGGTTTCAAAAATTCTCGGCTGTTGGTCTTCTAGATTATCTTCGAGAGATCTTATTATCTCCGTTAGTTATCTTATTTGGGTCATTTACTAAAGCTGAAGTAAGAAAGGAATCTGATGTTGATTTAGCGATTTTTTCACCTTTACCTGATGAAGTTCTGCTTAACGACTTTGAACGAAAACTCCAACGTGAAATACAATTATTTAAATATGAAACTAGAGAGAAAGTTCCCTCTCAAGAGCTTTTAAATAATATTCTCAATGGTTTTATTTTAATGGGTGGTTGGTAAAATGGATTGGAAAGCTTGCCACGATTCTGGTTTAGTCAAAACCATTAAAGTTGATCCTAATCTTGTAAGATCTTTAATAAAGGAATCTTTAAAAAAACTAAGCACGCAAGACCAGATTTTATTAACAGAAGAAACTGCTTCTTCTAAAATAACATTAGCTTATGATTCTGTACGGATGCTGTTAGAAGCTATCGCTATTAAGAATGGTTACAAAGTCTACAATCATGATTGCTACAAAGCATTCCTAAAAGAAGTCTTAAAAAAATCAATCTTGGGAGAAGAGTTTGATAAATATCGAAAAATAAGAAATTCTATTAACTACTATGGTAAAGAAATAAAGGGTACTAGCGCTAAAATTATTATAGATCAATTAGTGGAGTTTCACCAGAAATTAATGGAATATCTCAGGTAAATCAATGTAACTAGAACTTTCTCTATTGATAATAATCACTAATCAACACAATTTCATTCTAAGATTGCACTATTACAAAAAAAAAGCCACGCGTTCAAATCGCGCTTAGTCCGCCACTTACTTTTCCAGAACATCTATCCTACGTGGTCTACACTTTTTCCTCTATTATACAATCTCATTTTTAATTCAGCCATTAGGTCTGATCGTTTGAATGAAGCGTCGTCTACTCCTTCTGGTGTTATACTTAATGCTTGATTCATATATCGATTTAATTGTGTGATATTAGTTATAGTACCCTCTTCTAATCCTGAACATATTACTGTGCTTAAATGTTCTGGGGACACCCTTTCAAAGAATATATCGAAACTATCTATTTTTACGTGTCCTTCTCCACCAATTCTTACTTTCCCTAGTTTGCTCATATATTCATCCAAATCGATTTTCTTTAAGGTAGCAGCTATTGACTCCAAAATATCTGGATTTCTTCCTTGTTGTACTGCTCCTACTACCAAATCAACCTCATCTGAAAAAACCGCTATTGCTACGAAGTTTAGATTATTGTCCAATGTTGCTTCTATTATGTCAGATAATCTTTCTGCTGTTTTTTCCTTTATTATATCTGATTGTGCCTTATCCAATGGTGGTGATTTACTTATCGATGGTGGTTCTATTTTCGGTTGTGTGGTAGTTGCTGTTGGTGGTTTATTTAATACCGGAGGAGATACAGCTGGTGATTTTGTAGATATTGCAGGTTTTTCTTGGGGAGGGTTCGATTTAATTGGTTGAGTGATAAATTGCTCTGTAACTACTGGTGGTTTTACAGAAATCGGTTGTTCTTTGATTGGTTGCACTTCTGGTTTGATTTCTTTTGGTTGTGACATTTTCTTTGGTAGAACATCGAGCAAAATTCTTTGGAAGGTTTGATTACCTGAATCGTTATAGATTGTAGTAATATTCTTGAAGAATTCACCAGGATAAATGGAATCTATTGGTGCTAATAATCGAGCAATTTGCTCTAAGTTACTTTTTAGCTTGCCTTCCATTCCAGGATCAATTTTATTAAATAACAAAAACCCTTTAACGTTTTTCAAATGTTGCTCAACACTCTTTATCCAAACATTGAAGAAATCACTTACTTCTTGAAACCTAGCTGCTGCTTGGACATCCACAACAAAAATAATTGCTGATAAACCTTGGACAAGTTCAGCATTTCCAATATAACCATGACGATAATCTTTTCCTCCACCAATATCAAGGATGAGAAAATCTGTTCTTAAAAAATCATGTTCATATTTAGCAATTCCTCTAGTTGGTTGAATTGCTTTTAATTGTTCTATAGGTTTTCTTTGGAAAAACTTTTGATAGAGGGAGGTTTTCCCTGACCCATCCAATCCGATCAACAATATTTTCTGCATCAGTGATCACACAAAGAGGTTGTTTTCCCCGATTACTTGCCTTCATTTTATTATTTTCGTTAAAAATTTATCTATTTGATATATTTTTGACTCTTAACGATTATTCTTAATTCCTTTTTTTGCCTATATTAATTCTTCCTTTTAAGGTATAATGTTATTGTTCTTAATTTTAAAACTATTTTATTCGGTATTAAACCCTAAAGTCTTCTAATTTCTTTGTTTTTTTAGCACCAAACTATTCCCAATCGAATTTTCCTATAAGGATTCATTTTTAATATAGAATGTTAGATTTAGTTTTAGAATCAAAATTAAGTGGTAATCTTTGAGGAATCTGCTTACGGAGGAATAAATTTGATTCAAGCTATCTGGATTATAACCGAAAACGGTCAATGTATATTTAGCCACAAGTATATTACTTTAGATATTGATGACCAATTAATTTCCGGTCTGCTTTTAGCTTTTGATGCATTTTCAAATGAAAGTGGTATTGGTGGTGTTCAACAAATCGGTGGTGAAGACAATCAATTCGTTTATGGTTCATCTGGTAAATTGCTTGCAGCTGCGTTAGCGGATAAACGGGATAATCCTGAACTTGTTGAACGTTTGATGATAAAAATCTCTAATATTTTCCAAGATAAATATAAACCCTACCTAAAAGATCTTTCTTTTGTTGATTTGAATATCTTTAATGGTTTTGAAAAAGAAATAGATAATATATTACTCAAGAAGGTTTATAACAGAGGGGTTGGCTCAACAATTTTTGGTACCTTTGTTGCGTTGGCTATTACTGCTGGAGTATTTTTATTAATTTTCAATGAAATCTTAGGAGGAGCAATCTTTCTAGTCTTTCTTATCTTTGTACCTGGTATGCTTATTGGTTCGCTTATAGCAGGTAAGAATACTTATGGGTTAATTGTTTCATCTTCAACGGTTACGCCTATTATTGGTTATTATATCTATAAAATTGTAACTGATTATTTACCACAGATTGAAATTGCTTCATTAACATTTAAACGCGAATTAATCCTAACCATGGTGTCAAATATTATGTTAATGGCAACCACCTACATCACTATTGCACTTCTTTGTGGTATTTTAGGTGGTGGAGTAATTGATAGAAAGAGGCTATTTCCCCTAGTAGAAGCAGAAGGAGCAATCCAAATAGTTCCAACTAATACCATTAACCCTCCCCCAAAGACTGATGAACAACCTGCTTATTATGAAGCAGTTTATCCACAAGAAACTACTCAGGATGAAATTTTTTATACTGAAGATCCACAGTTACAACAAGAAAAACAAAATGACTGGGAGCAATAAAATTCCCAGTATTCAATATTTATTCTGATGGGTGTATTGGATGAGCAGAAAAATAAAAACTTCGAAACATCAAACATCAGAGACATCAGATTATATGGAATCAACAACTACAGAAGATGTTATCTATTCTGCTTTAGGTAGTCAAATTAGACGAGATATTATAATTTTCATACACACCCATGAAAAAGTTGGTTTTCTTGATCTAAAGGCTAAATTTGATGTGAAAGTTGGTTCTCTTTATCATCAATTGAATATGATGAAAGAAATCTGGCAGCAAGATGAAAATAAAAAATATTATCTAACAGATTTGGGCAGGGTAGCATATAATTTAATTGAGGTTAATAAGGATCAAATTGAAACTTCAAATGTCAAAATACAATTATCCTCTGAAGAAGCTAAAAACGTTTCATTTTTCAAGCATTTGTATAATGGATTGATTTTCTTCTTTCTCCCCAAAAAAATATTTCAGTATCTTGCAAGAGAACCTCTTAGAACGCTCTTCGAAGGACTGATTATTATTGGTGGACTACTGTTTTTTTCCATCGATAGTAAAATTGTTCTTATAGGATTCTATCCTCTTGAAGTCGATTTTTGGTATTATTCTGTTTTAGGCATTCTTGGTCTTTGGCTTTTCTTGGGTTTAAGTATAGATTTTATGAAGTTAATCATTTACAAAAGGAAATTTAATCCTTTGAAACTTTTCACAGTCATCCCTTTTACTCTACTAACTAATCTAATTATAATGTTCTTTATTTGGCTACAAACGAAGGTCACTTCTACCTTTTTATTTACAGATGGAACTCTTCTAATAATTCTCAGTCAAATCTGGGCTTTATCTCTAACAACGACTGCTGTAAGTCAATCAGAAGAATTAACTTTGAATAGATCTAGTTTGATCGTTTTGTTTAGCTTCTATTTACTATATGGCATCTCTTTTGTCTTATTTGGTGTTTTAGGATGATAACCAAAATTATTTCTTTTTCTTAGGAGTTTTTGTTGGAGCTTTTTCTTTAGTGGTTGGTGCAATTTTTGGTTTTTTAAGTGCTTCTTTACTTAGTGGTTGCTCTGCTATGACTTGATAGATCCATTGACCATCAGAATAACCTATCCATCGACCGGGTAATGTTCCTACATGAATGAGATCTTGTGTTACCCAATAAGCTTCACCCTCAGTTGTCTTAAGATATTCTTGTATGTCAACTAGTGAAGCATGTGATTTTCCATCCAAAAAACTGACCGCTTTTTTCACTAACTCAGGATCCCATCGTTTCAATATATGACCTTCTGGTTCCTCTTGCTGATCTACGGATTCTTTTTCTTTTCCTTTCTTTGATTTTTTCTTTGATTTACTAGGCTCTTCTTTTTTAGTAGAAGTGTCTTTTCCATCCTTTATATCCTTTAGAAAAGTCTTAACAATGGCGGGATTCTCTAAATGAGAGACAAGATATGTCCCTGCATACTCATTTTTATTAAAATCAGCTGATTCTTGAATCAATAAATACCTTTGTTTCTTAGTAGCTTCGGGGGTTACTATTAATCGAATCATTTCTTCTTCTTCATCTACAAGCATACCTACTGGTGAAACCAGTAGCTCATCGGGTGTGCATTCAACTAGTTTTTTTCCAACTAAAGAGTATACTTTCACTTTTATTCCCAACCAATAATTATCATATTATTAGACACAAGTGTGAATAATAGTTTTTTTCTCTGTACATATTAAGGGAAACTTATATATTAGACTCTGTCACTACTTGGTGATATATATAAAGTAGTGATAAACATGACTGAAAGTGCAAAATCGGTGAAAAAGAAACATCAATCAGATTATCTTCCCGATTTAGAACCCTCCTGTGCAGTTTGTGGAAGCGAAGATGTCTATGGAATAAGTCGTGTTGTCGGTTATTTTTCAGTCATTGAAAATTGGAATGGTAGTAAGAAAGCAGAGCTCAAACGAAGACAAAAAGGGGAATATTGGTCGAACAATATAACCTAATTTGCTCTAAAAGAATCTTTTACCATAAAAAATACCTCAATAAAAAATCTTAAAGGCAAATTATACCTATTTTATATACTGTAGGAGACAGACTAATGATTTCGCAAAAACAATTCCAATCAACACTCAAAAAATTATCTGGTTTTGAGGGTGTAAGAGGAGTCATTATTACCAATAATGAAGGATTACCATTATCTAGTGATATAGATCCTGATAAAACAGAATCTGTTGCAGCTCTTGTTTCATCACTAGTTGGTAAGGCAACTCAAACCGTAGAACAATTAGAGGAAGGAGAACTTAATTTCTTCACTATTGATACCACAAATGGTGAGATTCTAGTTGCTCCTGAAAATGATTATATTCTCATAGTCTTGAAAGATAAACAAACCAAAATAATGTAAAAAATTAGTAGAAGCTTGGATTAAGCTTCTTTTTATTCTCTCATTTTATTATCGTAATTTTATTTCGCTCTTCTTAGAATTTCTCTAATTCTTTTAGGGCTTCTTCTAAATTATCTTCCATGGATTCATCTGCAGTAGCAGCTCTCTCTGGTGCTCTGCTTGAGAATTGAATCTTTTCAGAGAGGAATTCATTAAGTAATTTCTCGATTTCAGTTGATTCTCTTTTCAATACTAATCTTACTAACCCAATATTTACATCATTATCAGTTATGACACAGAGAATTCCTTTCCCACAGCTGGCAGCAAATATCTTACCTTTCCCAAATTCAGAAGAGACAATATCTAAATCGCCTAGATCAAGATTTACTCCCTGTTCTTCGCTGGCTACAAACACTGCACTAGCAATTGCTCCTACTCCATCTACATCTATTGGGAAATATGAGAATTTTGAGACATGGGCAATAGTTAGTCCTGTTCTATCAACTAATATAACTTTTCTAATGCCAGCTTCAGCTTTGATAATTTTACTTATGACATTGTCGAAGGCTTTAACATTAATCAATATTCTGACCTCTTGATCAGCTCTCTTTTTTTTAGCTTTCTAAATATAGCTTCTTTCCTTACTAATATTTTTGCATTGACATTTAAAAAGATTCAGATTTGGCACTAACTCTCTTAATCTTTTTTTACTTCTAATTGATATTTATTTTAATTAAAGATTTTTGTTATTAAATATCCACAAAAGGTAATTTTTTATGGTGATAAATCAAAGTTTTGATACAAATACTGTTATTTATTGTTTGGTAATTTGCGGAGTGCAAAAAATTTGAGTAAAGTAAAGAAAACTAAAGATGATCCTAAATCACTGATAACTGTTAGAGCCCTTTGCGATATTTGTAAAAAGGTTGATACCTTCGATATTCCTACAAAAGAACTTCTCCCCCATATAGGTGGATTGTATCAGATTTCAACCATTCATCACTGTAATGATGATAAAGAAATGATCATGAATATCGTTCTTGACAGGAATTTTGCTGTTAGACAAGCAACTGTTTCCCCCTTTGTTGCAGATAGAGAATTCGATAGGTGGTCTCCTGAACGAGTTAATGATATCAAATTTTTTGTTAAACAAGTGAAGGAATCTGATAAAGTTGTACAAGCTGTTCTTACTGGAAAGGATGTTATCGTTGCTGGTAATAACATGACTTTCGTCAAACGCATTGTTCGCACATTAGAGCTCTTTTCACCAACTAAATATCCTCAATTAATTGAATGGACTGATAAAATTGAGAAGGATAAGAAAATTATTGGTACTACACTAAAATTAGCCAACGATTATGAAAATGCAGTTGTTATCAATCTTGATGCAAATAAGGTTATAAACGGTAAACAATCTGCTTACTCAAGAATTTTCCTAGATAATTTGATTAATTTAGAACCTGAAGGTATGGCTTATGCTGCGCGATTGAAAATTAGTACTTTGGTTGAATTTGCTAGAATGTTAATTGATCTAAGTAAAGAGCCAGATATTGGTCCTAAAGCAGTTGACTTAATTAGAATGGATGTGAGTGCTAATGCTTTAGATTTGATTCTAGAAATAGTTGAAGGGTTTGATCCCACAGCTATGGTAATTATTAAAGAAAATTGGTTATGAATTCTTTTTATTACCATTTTCTATTTTCTTTTCAATTATTTCAAGCATTATTTGTAAATCTTTTTCACTATCATCTATTGCTGTTTGGGCGATTTTTGCTGTTCCCCCTCCTTTATTTCCCGTTTTCACACTATAAGCTTGAATGAGCTCATTTGCGGGTAAAGAAGGTATTTCTGATAAAAGTAATAACACAGGTCCCTTCACAATAAAAATTGCTAGCGTATCTTTAGGCACATCACCTAATTGTTGTAAAATAAATTTCCTTTCTGAATAATCGAAATTTTCTTTCAAAATTTTTATTTCCCCATGGATAACTGGGTTTCTCTTTAGGTCTGACATTCTATATTCTACAACTTTTTTACTTAAGAAAGTATTAACATTTCTTAGATCATCTATTTCCGCCAATACCTTTGTGATTCTTTTGTTTATATCTACAGGTTTAGTTGCTAACAATTTTGAAGTAGTAATTTGATCAATATTCATTTTGCTGATATTTTCTAATGCTTGTGCTCCATGGGAATAATAGATAATGTCACCTTTAAAATCATTTAATGCAATAATACCAATTTCTAAGGTGTTTTTACAATGAGTCCCCCCACATAGTGAATTATCTAAATTATCGATTGATACAACACGGACTTTGGTTTCTTCTTTAGTACTAAGATTCCCCCTTAAATGCTCATTTATTTCTTTTGGAATATTCTTTTTATCATAAAAATTAGCTGTTATATTTTTCCCGGAAACTAGGAATACATTTGTTTGATAAACAGCTTTTTGGAGTTCTTCATTAGTAATTTTCTCCTCAAGATAAACAATAGTCTCATTTGTACCAATTACAGCCTTCATTGTTTTCACAGTAAATAGATGCTCAATAAAAGCTGATAAGATATGTTGTGATGAGTGGGCTTTCATAAGTTCAATTCTTCGATTCCAATCCACTCTCCCAATAATGTAATCATTTTTATGTAATTTATCAAGGTCCTTTCCTGAGAGAAAATGGATAATATTTCCTTCAGTATTTATTTCTACTTTTGTTACAACAAATTTCAATTCTTTATTTTCTTTTGAAATTATTTCCCCTGTATCTGATATCTGCCCTCCACCAAATGGATAGAATGCTGTTTTATCTAGAATTAGTTCATTGGAAGAAATATCCATTATCTTTGCTTCAAATTCAGTAACATATGAATCAGTCCAATACAATCGTTCTGTTTGGACATTTGATTTCTCTGTCATTTCAATCATCTAAAAATTAAACAATTGTTAGTTTAATAATCATTAGCTCTTAAATCTTTTATAGAGATGATGAAATAATACCTATCATTACAACGAAATCCTTTATTGGTAATTCATCCAATTTTTTACTTTGGGACGCTTTAGAACCTTGTATTTTACAGAAAGAAGCGAAATTGAATAAATCAGTTGCTAATTGCTGAACTTCTCCTTTCAAAGTATCAAGTACTGTGCTAAATATCTCAGCTGATTTTTTCGCATGTTTTTCTGCTTCTATGAAAAGCTTTTCTGCTTTCACCCGCTCTTTAATTGTAGCAAATTCTTGTGCCTGAACAAGAGCTTGACATGATTTGAAGAATAACATTGCAGCAGTTGTATGATCTCTCTTTTTGAGGATATAATCCCAATTAACTATATCATTAGTTACAACATTCTCTTCATTCTTGTGTTGTAAAATTGCTTCGTAGTGAGAAGATATCCGTTCCCAAATAGTAATCATTGAATCGAACATACTACCATGATTCTCAATAATCAAAGTTGCTATTTCAATTGGTACCCTAGCTAAATCCATAGTTGAGAGTATATCAGGCAAGGTTCGGAGTAAATATCGTGCAAAGAAATATTGATTACCGGTTTGTAATATTGACGTTTCTTTCAGATGACTTTGAATGAATGTTTTACTATATTCAGCCATTATGTATTCTTGTAATTCAGGTATTGTTTTTCCTTTCTTTGAATTTTCATAAGCTTCCTTTGCTGAAAGAAAACTCTTTACTAATAAACAAAGAGCTTTAGTAGCATTTTTCTCTCTATACCCTTTGAGTCTGTGAGCTTCACTTGTTATAATGCTCAAAAGTGATTTTCCTTTTGAGATCAGTATTTTACGATCTTGAACAAATGTAGGCATTAGGAGAATTGAAATGAGTATATCTTGTAATTTAGTCGTTTCAGTTTCACAGAAGGCTTTTTTTATCTCGAGAGCTTTTTGTTCATCTTCCCAAGATAGTTGGAGAAAAGCTCTAGCAATATTATCAAGTCGACCTTTGAAAATTAAACCTAATCTTCGAAATCCTTTTGAAATTTCAGTTTTGATACGTTCAACTGTTAATTTCTCATGCTTGCTTAGTATTTTGAGATTCTCCAAAAGAAAACCTACTGTATTAAGAAACTCTGATTGGTTATAAAATTCGATATTTGAGAGTGGAGCTTCAGATAAAGATGTTAGACTTTTTATTTGAGCCCTTAATTCATCTGTTGGGATTTCTTTGGAAGAGATTTCTATTATAGAACAAGTAAGTGCAACCAAGGTAGTGAATATTTCAGTGAAATCAATATTAGCTTTAATTTGTTCAATTATCTCCTTTGAAGATTGCGATTCTACTGGTACCTTATTTATTTCAGTTAAACTTTCATTAAATGTTTTATTTGCGTGTAAGAAAAAGTCGTAAGCTTTTTGATGATTATCGGATTGCAAGGCATTTATAGCTAGTTCTAATTGATGGGAACCGAAAGCCAATTTTGCTTGACCCCTACAAAGAGCAATTTCAAAATCGATTGTTAGAAGTAAAGTTGGATCAATTGGATTTTTTTTGAGTATTTCTTGAGCCTCTGTAAAAAGATGATCAGCTTTAGAAAAAATGAAATACCGTAATAATTGATCATCCCACCAAAAATCTTCTTTAGCGACATCAAGAATCCTGGAGTAATGATCCTTATAGAGGGTTCCCTTATAGCGTAAATTCTTGATTTTTCGTTCCAAAAGCATTTCCTTATGTTTATCTTTTTTTGGTTTCTCAAATGATTCAATGTTATCATAAATGTTGGATTCAAAATTCATTTTGCCTATAGAAACCATCATCTTGATAAATTCTTCATCAATTAGTAGCTCTTTGCCAAGACTGAAGAGTATTATTTCAGATAACTCATGATTCTGCTTTGCGTATTCATCTATCGTTGAAGTATCTTTTGAAGATTTTAAGGCTCCTTCAATTATTGTTTCTAAATATAATAACGAAAGAGCGCGAGCAAAAAATTCTTGTAAAATGGATTGATCTCTTGACTGGATTACTACAGCAAACGCTTGAGGATTATTCTTTAAAGATTTAATATTCTCAGTTAGAGTTGCTTGATATTCATATCGTTCAAGTCTAGAAGCGGTAGCAATTTGATTGAGAGATAAAGCACAACTCTTAGCAAATTTAGGCCAGATTTTACAAATCTCATTAATATCAGAAGAAGTAACTGAAGTAAAAGTTTCTTTACGGAGTTTATCGAAATTTACCAAACGATCAAATAATTGCTCTTTAAGTACATCAAATAATTCTGCTTCAGACATCAAGGCAACTCCAAATATTAGGTATAATTAATCCCATGAGTTATAGTTCCATGAGAACAATTGTATGTATATGATTTTTACATAAATTAAATTATTCCCTATGAGGCAAATAAAACTAAAACTAGCTATAAAGCTAATAACGATCTTGAGGGACTATTTTACGTTCCTTAAAAAGGATAATTTCACAACAATTAGGGCAACTGAAATAAATTCGAGGATATTGATAAGAATAAACTTTAAGCTTGATCATTTTGCCACACATTTGACAAAAGCGAAGTTTTTTTAGCTCTTCAGAGGCAGCCCTTTGTATTTCAGTAGACATATTATTTACCACAAAATTAAATCTTAAATGGAATTGATTACAAAGGAATTTTTAATACAAGCTCTACTCAGAGGGGTAGGTGAAAGTAATATATAGCCCTACTATACCATAAAAAAATCGGAAAAAGGATAATTGGCAGGCGTGAGGGGATTTGAACCCCAGGCCACCTAGTTTCTTTGAGAAGATAAAGCTTATCGACTCTTAAAAGCCAGGTGCTCTACCTAGCTGAGCTACACGCCTATATTTCCAACAATTTTTTTAGACTATCTATTCCTTTTTAAATTTGCCGTTTTGTTTATTTTCTAATAAAAATTATTTGCTTCTTATTTAATACTCTCAGTACTTCATTCTGTTAATATTTTCTATGAATTTAACGAAACTCTTTTTAGAAAATAATTTAATCTAAATATGTGAAATCTTTATGAACCAATCTGAAATGGAAAAAGAACTAGCTGAAATCGAAGAGGAAATAGAAGTCGACTCTTTAGATAGTCGTTTTAATACTTTTAGAACAGAATCTAAAAACCAATTCCTTACCATGCGAATTTTATTATTAACATCAATTATTATTGGTATAATCGCGATAATTCTATTAATATGGATTCTTAGGTTTGTTCAACTACCTTAATCTGTTTTTTATACTTTCTTTTTTATTTTTAATTAAAAAAATTGATTTTAATCAGAAAAATTCCTCAACAAAATTCTTTTTTAATGCTAATGTGAAAACTAAATTTAGTTGTAATTATAGGGAGCCTCTTACCATGAGTAACTCAGATGAAAAAAATATTGAGCTTCTGCTTAGACAATTAGAAGATAGTGATAATATTGATGTTCGCAGTAATGCCGCTTCAAAACTTGGTTACATTACTAGTCATCAAGATGAAATTGTTAAAGCTTTAACTGAAGCCCTTAGCGATGAAAATTGGCTTGTTCGTGTTGAAGCAGCAAAAGCTCTTGGTCGTATAGGTAAAGCAGCTTGCAAAGCTATTGAAGTTTTAAAGAATGTTATGGTTGAACCTCGCAATCGTGCTAAGCGTGGAATTTTCTATGAGATCTTACAAACACTCGAGAAAGTCCAATCGGAATCCCCGAAAACTAGTGTTAGTACAGAATTAGTTAAGGAAGAAGAACTTAGTCTTGAAATGGAAGAAATAATGGAAGAAGTATTGGATGAAGCAGTAGAGGATTCCTTTGTTGAGGAAGAAGAAATTGTTGAACTTCAAGAAGAAAAAAGCACTGATCTACCTTACCAAACTATATCTGAAGATGAAGAAGTAACTCCAGCTATTATATCAGAAGAAAAAGATGAAGAGAGTGTTGAGGATATATTAGACGCTGTTGAAGAAGCTTTAGAAGATTCAGTAGAACTACCTTCTGAAGAAGAAATAGTTGAAGATGTTTTAGAAGAAACAGTGGAAGATGCTCTAGAAGAAGCTATTGAAGATATTGTAGATGATTCAGTGGCAGAAGATATAATTGAAGATATCGCTGAGGACATCGCTGAAGAAGTGATCGAATTTGAAGATAAACCTATGGAAGATGTAGAAACGATTATTGATGAACCTGAGGAAGAAGTCATTGAGGACGCTTTGGAAGATGCTGTAGAAGATGCTTTGGAAGAAGCTATTGAAGATGTTGTTGATGACTCCGTAGCTGAAGAAGTTATCGAAGACATAGCAGAAGAAATCGCTGATGAAGTAATTGAAGATATCTCAGAAGAATCAGAAACTGAAGTGAATATACCGCTTGATCAAGTCCTTGTATTCGATGATGAAGACGAGGAAATTAAAAAAAAAATGACCTAGAAATAACTGATATCAGCAAAATAACTCTGAAAATGCCTTCCGGGGAAGATGTTCCAGTAAAGAAGATAACTAAAAACCTCTTGAAAATTGTTATCGTCGGGGATGGTCAAGTTGGAAAAGGCACTATCCGTAAAGGTTTCTGTGATGAGATGTTTATTCATGACTATCGAGAAACACTTGGAGTGGATATTGGGTCAAAAGATATTGTTGCTAATGAAGAGAATTTTGTTTTGCAAGTATGGGATATTGCTAGTCAAGAGCGATTTGTTATAAATCAAGAATTATTCTTTAAAGGAGCATCAGGAGCAATCCTTGTTTTTGATGTCACTCGTCGATCCTCATTTGATAATATCATAAAATGGTTCCATTCTGTTAAACATGTTGAAAAGAATAATTCCAATATTATTTTAGTTGGGAATAAAATTGATTTACGAACCCCAGATACCCTTTGCATAACCTCAGAAGAGGGATTAGAATTAGCAAACAAGCTTTCAGAGGATAATGGTTCACCTGTTCCATATTATGAAACAAATGCCCTATCAGGTGAAAGAGTTAAAGAAGTTTTACAAATTATTGCTGATAATGCTATAGCAAATTCTCATAAAAAGAAGGAATAACTATTGTAAAAATTGCTGACCATTTAATAAATGGTTAGTTTTTCTCTTTTAATCAATAAGATTTGTTTTCTTAGTCACAATTTGTGACCTCTTTTTGAGTCTCTGAATTGAGTTCTAAAAAAGTGAATCCGCTTTATATATAAAAAAGATAGTAGTAAACTCAAGAACAAAAATCGGAGACAAATAAAAAATGTCAAAACAAACCCAAGAACTCAAACAAAATGTCAGAAAAGATTACGAGCAAACCAGGATCAGATTTGCAATGATCACTGGAGCTTAGTGGTCACTCCTATGCAGAGAGCTCATATAAAGTGACCAAACAAAGTATAAAGTAGAATAAAAATAAAAGGTGAAAAAAATGTCAAAAAAGGATAATATCAAAGAACAAGTCAAAAAGGATAAAGAATTAGCCAGAATGAAATTTGCCCTCTTAATTGGTGCTTAATCCCTGATAAGCATTCGGGGGCGGATGATGCTGTTCAAGAATTGTTTCTTGAGCAACAAACTTTCATTCTGGTTTTTTTATTTATGAACAATTTCTCAATCAACTAATTTTATAACCGAATTTTTCAACAAGTTCTCGTCGTTCTTTCTTCTGCTCAACTGTTTCTATTTTGTTAACACTAGTACCGTCAACCACACCAAGTATTGCTCTTCCTAAATCTGTTTCACCAACTAATACTTCCATTTCATTTGCAGAAGCAACGAAAATTGAGCATACTGCAGGATGGTTTTTAATTTGTGGGATAATATTGATTGGAAAAGCATTTTCCATCATAAGCACAAAAGCATGACTTGCACCAATTGCTACTGCGTTTTCAGCTGCTAATTTCTCTAGATTAGAATCATTTGCTGTCACTCTTGTTAGTTTTGGAACAGCTTCATTCATAGCTAAAGCACATTTTATCCTTGGAGCAGCTGTTAAGATAGTCATAAAAAGATTATCGGTTGTAAAGATTGAGAAATTTGCTTGACCAATTATTACTTGATATTTTAGTTCAGGATTTTTAATTTTGATTGCAATTGTTTTAACTGGCAATTTATTAATCACCTTTTGTTTATTCTTCTCTTACTTTGCTATTTTTGCTACTAAAATCTTTTCAGTAAATCATAGGTATTTAATACTGGTTAACCTATTATAAATATAGAAAACATCCTTAGTATCTATTTTAATAGATATTTAAAACAAAAAGGAGCAATCATCTTTAGGAAGGATGACCGTACCTATGTCTGATGTCAATAAACGAGAATATTTAGCACTCCCATTGGATGTGTGTTATTTTGATCGCGAAAGATATGACATGTTGCGCTCTGAATTACCAACTGAAATTGTTAGTTATAGAAAATATGAAAATGGTCTAATGCGAATTCATTTTTCTACCAAGGAAAAAAACAAAGAAGAAACAAATGAACGACAACACCTCTTATGGATTCAAATAATAAATATTGGTAAACATAAATATGTCAAATACAGATGTGATTGTAAATACTTTGACTATCGACAGTTACGCGTTGCTAAACGATTATTCGATTTACAGGAATTAGATAATGATCTAGTAGCAGTCGTAGATCCAAAAGCATTTGCTCAACAAAAAAAACTATTCAATATAGATAAACATGCATTTATAGCTTTACAAGAAATGTTTAATATACAAATACAGATTTCCATCTAAAAAGAGAAAAATGAATAAAATTAGCTATAACGAAAGTATTTTTATTAAAAACGTTCTAATTTCATAAGAAGATCTGGATGTGTTAAAATTGACCGAAGATATTGAACTCGAAGTTAAAAAACTACGAATTTTAACAGCAAATAACGTACTAAATACTTATCCCTACCTCAGCGGAAAGCTTAGGGGAGTATACAAAGTTTGTGTTACAGGTATTTCAGCGAGTGGAAAAACCACCATGATAAGATGTTTCGACCCTGAAGCACATGGAAGAGAAGTTCCAAGATATTTCTATGTTGATTATGAAATGTTAAAAGAAAACCCAGATCTCTTTCCTGAATCCAATACTGCTACTCAAACATTTGATTTTACTGTCGTTGCTTTGCTTATTAGTGAGAATAATAAAGCTGATATTATCAGATTTAATGAGATTACTGAAGAAATTATTGCTGAAAAGAAAATTAAGTGGGTAACAATCTTCTATCTCTTTGGTACACCTGGTCAATGGCGTTTCAAAGATATTCGAGCCTTTGCTGAGCGACGGTCAGATGGAGTAATTTTTATCATTGATCCAATTGATCCCAAATTAAAAGAGAATTTTGAAGAATTCAAAGAACAAGTCATTAAAAACGTAGAACGCAAGGTGCCTATCATTTATGCAGTTAATAAGCAAGATTTACCTAATGTCTATGGCTCAAAAGAACTAATTAAAGAATTAAAATTAACTGAGAAAGATATTTTTGATATTTCAGCATTAAAATGTCGAGATATCACTAAACCAATTATTGCTTTAATCAAGAAAATGCAAGAAGAAGAATTAGGCAAGAAAAAAGAGTAAATCTCTTTTTCCTCTAATTTTTTTACCCTTATTTCAACTAATTATTTTTTTACTCTTAATTATTAATTTAATATTTGAGGAATTCATGATTAGTTCATTTTCAAAATTATTAAAGCAAAAGGAAAAGAAAAAATCAGAAGGAAACGAGTAAAAGAAAAGATTTAAAGAGAGAAGAAGAGCAAAAGGAAAAAGAAAGAAAAAACAAGATAAGGAAGCAAAGAAAAATGTCCATGGAATTCTGTGACGAATGCGGCTCAATGCTGGTACCAAAGAAAATAGACGGAAAAGTAAAATTGATTTGTCCAAAGTGCGGGGAAGGAAAAAAGGAAATAGAAATAGGAGAAATGCTAACAAATACGATAAAACATAGTGAAAAGGAGAAAATGGTGGTAATAGAAAACCCAGACGAATTTAGTATGAATCCAACGAAACCAATGCATTGCCCAAACTGCAAAAAAGTGCAGGAAACAGAATACTGGGCAGTACAGACAAGAAGCGGTGATGAAGCAGCAACGAGATTCTATAGATGTAAAAAATGTAAGCAAACATGGCGGGAATATGACTGATTTTAATGTCTAACCAACCTTTCTTATAGTTGGATATCTCATTCAAGTTCATTCATTCCTCCTTTTATTAGTTATCTTCACCCAAAGAGTTCAGTCCCTTGGTTTTGAGTTGATGCATCTCAGCATCATTGGTAGAAGTAGACTCATTTTCCTTCTTTTCCGAGGTTGAGATTATCTCGAGTTGATTAGCATTTTGTGTTCAAATAAAAGATTAAAAACTATCATTTACTATTCTTCTTTTGTGGATAATTTGGATAAAACAATTGATGAAAAAAGAGTTCTTCTCAAAGAAGAATTACAGAAACCTTCTGTTGGACTTGTTGAACATTATCCCCGTACATGGGAAGATAGTTGGGGTGGTGATTATTTTGGTATTGGTGTTAATCATACTGTCTACATTGATGCTGATGAAGCACTCGAAGTTATTTTACCACTAGTATCTGATGTAATTCCTACTATTCGAAGACATGCGATATGGTTATTGGGGTATTTCAGCTATAGTGCTGAGGATGCTATTCCTTTTATTCTTGAGTGTCTTAAGATTGATACTGATGACAGTGTTTCAGCTACTGCTGCTTATACCTTAGGAAAAATTGGACGAAAAGAGGATATTGTCATTCCCGAACTACTTTTGGTTATGAACCATCATTCAAATCCCTTTTTACGTCAAGCTGCTGCACATGCTATTGGTGATTTTGGTAAACAAGCTAAGATGGCTAAAAAAGAACTGTTAACAATTTTAACTACAGACAAGAACTCTCAGGTTAGAGCTATGGCTGCAAAATCATTAGGACAATTGAAGCTTTCAGAAATCGAAATCATTAACACATTGCTAAATTCATTACAGTATGACCTTGACAGTTGGGTTAGAACAAAAGCAGTTGAATCAATAGGTAAGATTGGTTCTAAAAAATTAATTCCATTCTTATTTGCTGAATTGAAAAAGGAAAAGGGGCCTCATGAGAAGTTTGCTTTTACAATATATTTACTTGATAAAACTGATGCTAAAATCACTACATTACTTACTGATCTACTTGAGGATGATTTGCTTTCTGATTATGAAATCCATCAATTAATAGACCATGATTTTTTACCTGAAGACTATTTAATTAAAAAGAAACAGCAAGAAAAACAAAATTAATAATTAATACTCTTTTCCTCAATCCATTATCTTTAAAATCATTTAATACAAATTTATTTTGATAATAATGTATGAACAAAAACAAGATACTCCTATAATGGTTCCTAAGGATTATTTGATTCAATATGATGCTCCTTGTATTGCATCGGAAAATAATGATTACGACCAAAAAATCTATCGTGGAACTGGTATTCCGCCAGCTGATCATCCTTTAATGGGTACTATTCCTATGCGTGGTTGTGGTCATTGCAATAGTAATAATGTTTTAGTTCTTTATGCTCAATGGAGCGTTAGTGTTCATAGTGGTGATTCTTATTGGGATTATGAAATTGTCTGTCAGGACTGTCAGAAATTCACTGCTCGTTCTTATGCTGAGAACGATTGAGTTATTTTATTTTTGTTCTGCGATTGCTATCAATCTCGCAACTCTTAGTGGTTCTGGAATTCTTCCTGCGATAGTTATTTCTCGTAAAAGTTTAATTGCTTGTTTAGGTTCAATCCCTATCATTTGTATGTAGACCGGTTCTTCATTCTTTGAAGTCTTACAAATTATTGGAGGTAAATATTTTTGTAAAACTGCTAGTCTCTTTTCTCCATTAGACAAATTTGTTAGAGCATTTGCTATATCTTCCATATCTGGTAATCTATCCACTACTGAAATAATTGGCAAATTTGTTAACTCGAACAATCTCTCCAAATCAATATAATTGAACCCTGCTATAGTCAATCCCCTAGTAATAATTAATTTCAATTGCTGCCAGTGAGTACTAGTACTTATCATCTCAGCAATTTTCTCCGTTCCGTCCTCTCCATCTACTGTAACTATTGTTTTTAATACTCCTTCTAACAATTCTGTTCCCCGATAGATTGCTCCTATCACTGGCACCTCTTTATCTGTTAACCTATTGAATGATGCACAAGCTATACCAATAATTTTTATTCCTTTTTTCATCTCTTGCACCAATAATTTACCCTCCATTCTTAGGTTATTCACTCAATTATTTGTTTTATTCGTTCTATTATCTCTTCAACTATTTTTACAAACGATTCAATCATATTTTCTCTTTCTTTACTTCTCTCAATTAAGTTCTCTTTTGGAACAGTCTCAAGATAAGATATGATCAATGCTACCATTTCTTCTATAGTCATTATCTCATTCAAATACGCGTAACCTAACAGTGCTTCTGTCCCATCCCCAAGATCTCCTGACGAAGAACTCGATTGCATAACACTTCTTAAGCCTGTTTGTCTTATTACTTCTGCTAATGCTTTATCATAAACTCTGATTCCTACTGCTTCTCCTTGAACGTTTGTTTTTGCTAACGAGTAAATGAAATTCGTTAAGGTATCACCAAATTTTGCTAAACCATGATCTCTCATAATAGGTTGTAATTTTTTTCGCAATTCTTCGGGTAAAACATTTTTTCCCATTAAAGTCATTCTTCCGCATTTGATTTTACTAACTACAAATAGATCTTGTTACATTAAAAAAGATATTATAATAAAAGTGAAAAGCAATTTATTTTAATATACTAAACTGCTTTTTCCAGTAATTTATAGAAATCATCTGCTGTTTTTGTCAAATCTTTACAAGCTGTTCTAAAGGCTTTATCGATTTTCTTTTTTGGAGCAGCCTTTATTTTAATCCTTGATGTTTCATTAAATGGATGTTCCTTATAGTAACCAGCTGAATCTACATCTTTTACATCGCTTAAGAATTCTCTTAAAACGTTTGCAAACGTATGACCTTCTCCATCTACTTCTAAGGTGATTTCGTTATCTTCATCATAGTCTAAGATTTTTATTTTCATTTTTTAGCTCACCAGTTAGTTAATTATTCTTCTTTTCTTACTCAACATACTGAACAATTGCTCAACATTCTTATTTATTCTTTATTTCTTTCGATTATTTTGTTATCTTTAAGCATTTTTCTAACGCTTGTTCAGGTTCCATTGAAAGTATTAATCTATCAAGATCATCTTTTGAAATGATTTTCTTCTTCTGAGCTTCAGCTATCGCTTTCTCTATTTCTATATTATTTGTTATCATTATTGTTGCTAATACATCTCGCAAGCTACTAGTACTTACTTCATATGGCATACTACTTAATGCTTCGTCAAGTCTAGTAATGATTTCGCTTATTACATTGAAATCACATTTGGCATGTATTTTTTCTTCTTCTCTAATTGCTTCATAGTTTTTAAGATTTAAAATTCGAAGAAGAGTTTTTAGCGGGACAGACTTTCCAGTTACTTTAGTCAAGAATTGTAGATCAAAACTATAATATCCTTCGTTATCAGGATATAACATTTCACTTACAAATTTATGAAACTGTTTAGTTTTTTCTATTGCGTCTTGTAGATTTTCCTTTGCCCCTTCAAATCGAATTGTAATCTTTCCAGGGTAATAGTCAGCAAAAATGTCTGCATTTTTGATTTGTTTTTGAACTGTCTCAAGAAAGATTATTGCTTCTTTCGAAGAGGCTATATTCAAAACAATTTCTTTTGCAGTCCAACGAGCCAACTTGTATTACTCCTATCTTCTTGGTCGATTATAATTTAGCTCTTCCGAAATCTTCAGCCACTTTTCGTGGTTCAACATTATTGCAATTATCACATTTGAGCATACCTCTTCTTAAATATCTCAAATTTTCACCACAAATACTACAGAGAGCATAAATCACTCCTAAATCATTATAGACTGTAGTGAATTGTAGAGGTATGGTATGGGCATCAACAATTTTACCCTTAATAATATCTCCCTCTTTTATTGCATCAAACATTGAATCTAAGTATGCTTTTGTTGCTTGAGAAATGTGCATAATTGCTGAATATGTTGGCTCAACGGATTGTCCATTTATGTATTTTACTGCAACAGATGCCATGTGCTTATTTACCGAATCAGCTTGTCCAATAACAAGATCACCCTTCTTTGGTACGAGGGGTTTTCTTACTCTTGGAAAGATACTTACTGTACGTTTTCTTTTATCATTAAACACTGTTCCTGTAACACTTGCTAGAACTATACCGTTTTCTACGAAAGTTCCTTCGCCAGGTAATGCTTCTTCTGATACGCAGATATTATCTCCTGGTAAAAGAAATACTCCGTTATTTAACATTTCAGTTTTTCCGTCCTTTTACTTCGTCATTATACTTTGTTTCCAAAGGATTAACATTTAAATCTAATTCTTACATTGAAATCTAATCTTATTGCTATTTATAAAACAATGCGTCGATTTTCCGTTTAATTAGATATTTATTAGAATATCTATGTTATACTCGAATTTGAAATTTTAGATATATTTAATTGTTTTTGTCAAGTTTAGCTTCTTAAATTTAAGTTTAATTAACGAATTTTAAATAGACAGTCTTCTAGTATATTATTATCTTGAGAGTAACTAATATGACTAACACAAATCCTATTGCTGTTGTTGATGCTACAGCTGCGGGTAAAGGAAAACGACAATTTACTCGAGATGCAATTGGTTGTGGTGTGAGAAGTGTTTGTGGTATATTAGAACAAAATGGCATTGCTTCTCAAATCCTTCTTGCTGAAGATGTTCTTGAAAAGGGCTTTCAACAGAATTTTTCAACTCTTTTCTTAAGTGGTATGTCAATGGATAAAATTGCTATCCGAAAAATTGTCTTTCTTTGGAGAAAGAAATTTCCTGGAAAGGTTGTTGTTGGGGGACCAATTACTGCTGAGTTAGAGGATGCTTTACTGAGTACAACCGCTGATCTAATTGCTATCGGTGAAGGAGAATATACCTTACAAGAGCTAATAGAAAGTAATTTCCTAATCAGTAAAAACTTTGACTCTATAAAAAACATCACCGGAATAGGTTATTTAGATAACAAAAATAAGCCTAAAATCAATCCTTTTAGAAAATATTCTTCTCGAGAAGAATTCAGAAGCTTCCAAGCTTCCACAAAAAAAATTACTAATTACCCTCATTACTTTTTTGCCAAAGTTTATGTTGAATGTGTTCGCGGATGCTCCAATTTCGGGGGAACACGTATTAAACTACCTGATGGAAGAGAATGCTCTGAATGTGGTTCCTGTAATAATGATAGTCTTGAAGATAGAGCAAATTGTCCGTCGTCTATACCTTTAGGCTGTGGGTTTTGTAGTGTTCCCAGTTTATATGGCCCTTCAAGAAGCAAACCTGTCGATGCAATTGTAAGTGAAGTTAAAGAATTATTGAATTTAGGAGTCAAACGCATTATTTTAAGTGCACCTGATTTTTTGGATTATGAACGTGATGCTTTAGTTTCACCAGAACCTTTAATCAACCCAATCAAACCAGCTGCTAATTTGAGCAAAATTGAAGAATTATTGGAAAAATTAACTTCACTTCCTCGAGTTTCGCAGTGTAAAGCTTGGATCGAAGTAGAAAATATTAAAGCTTCTTTATTTACTGAAGCTACAGCAAAAATAATATCAAAATATTTACCTGGTTCCTCCTTTAGTATTGGTTGTGAAACAGGTAGTATAACTCATGCTCGTTTGTTGGGTAGACCAAGTGATCCAAATGATACTTTACGTGCTGTAAAAATTGCTTCTAAATGTGGATTAAAAGCACATGTCTATTTCATTCATAGTTTACCAGGTCAAACTAAACAAACAGCAATTGAAACCGCTGAACTTATCCGTAAAATCAATCCATTTATCGAAAAAGTGACTATTTATCGTTTTAGACCTCTCCCATTGTCTGCTTTTGGTGACTTTGAAGAACCTATTGCTGCAGTAAAAAATCCTATTAGTCAAATCATTTCAGATGCAGCTAATGAAGTTAATCTTTCTAAGAAAAAGGATTTCGTGGGAGAAATCCTTCGAGTGATTATTAGTGAAATTAATTATCGAGATGAAACTGGAACTATTGCAAATATTCTCAGCGGAGGTCCCATGGTAGCTGTCCCAAATTCTCGAGATAAAATTGGTGAAATTCTTAATGTTAAGATAACAAAAGTGCTTTCAGATAAGCTCCTTTTAGGTGTAATTTATGGAAAGTAAGTTTTTATTACTAAAAAAATTACTATTTTAATGTTATAATCGATCTTTATTACTTTTTCAATACTAAACAGTATCCGAAATTTTTAATATAGATTAGATAGGAAAGATGATAACGACACATAAAACAAAGAAGTTAAAAGTTAAAGTATTGCATATTTATTAAGAAAAAAACACGAAGGTATAGAAAGGAGGATAATTAATGACTCTCAAAATGATTTTACCTGATGCAAAAATTTGGAAGAATATTATTGAATCCCTTACACTTCTTGATGAAGCAAATTTCATTGCATCAGAAAGAGGAATAGAATTACGAGCAATGGACCCAAGCAGGGTTGCAATGGTAGATTTCTTTTTACCGGCAGATGCCTTTGATGAGTATATTTGTTCTGAAGTAACTCGTTTAGGTGTTAATCTTGATGAAATGACACAAATTATGAGACGTGCAAGCACCACTGATGCTCTTACTATGGAATTAGAAGGTACCTCAAAATTAGTGCTGACTTTCCATGGACAAAATGTTCGAAGTTTTGGTATAAGTTTACTTGATTTAGGTGAAAGTGAATATCCTGCACCAAATATTGACAGCAAAGTAAAGATCAAATTAACTGCTGATGCTCTACAACAAGCAGTTAAAGATGCTGAAATCATTGGTGACCACATTCGAATTGTCGCGGATGATAATGGTGTTACTCTTTCAGCTTCAAGTGAAACAAAAGATGTTAAAGTTATTATAGAAAAGGATAGTGATGTTATTGCTGAATTTAATGTTCGAGAAGAATCCAGTGCAATGTACTCTCTAAGCTATCTCTCTGAAATGACTAAAGCTATTAGAGCTAGTGAGTTGGTTATGTTAGCCTTTTCAGCTAGTATGCCCATCCAATTGGAATTTCCAATTGTTGCAGGAGGAAAACTTACCTATTATCTTGCTCCTAGAATCGAGACATAAAAAGATAGAATAATCGAGGTAACAGTTTTCAACTTCCTCCTTTCTTTATTTTAAGGAGATTTGTTGGTATTACCAACTTCCTTAAATGCGTTTCACTATCAATTAAATGGTAGCTGAATATCTGTAATTCACATAGTGTGACTGGTTGAGGTTAAATAAATGGTCAAAGATAATCAATACAAACAAATAATTCAACTTTGGAAGAACGAACGCAGAACAATCGAGCTATTAGAAGTTAATGCTGGTATGTATTCAACAATTAGACAAAGAATAACCTTACTTGAGAAAGAACTTGAGACAAATAATTCTGATGATAAAGTATCTGTTAAGATTATTTCAGAACGAATTGAAAGATTGAATAAAGTTCTGCGAGATATTACTAAACTTAGAACTCATAAGATCATTCATGCTATTTTAGACGGAAATTTGAATAAAAAGGGACTAGCAGCTGAAGAGCTTGATCTAATTGTTAGTTTGGAAAGAATTTTTGATCAGCATAATAAACGAAGTATTTTTGGTGAATCAAATATAGCGATTTCAAGTGATGGAATTATAGACAAAAACAAATCGCAAACTGCTAATGAATTAGATTTTATGATAGTAAGAATATTAGAAGATATTCCTGCAATAGTTGATGTTTCAACTAAAGATAAAATATCAAAATCTCTTGGACCATACAAAAAAGAGGATATTGTCAAGCTTCCATTAATGTACGCTAAAGCTTTGATTATGAAAAATGCTGCAGATAGGGTAGAACTCCCTGATCTATAATCAATTTATTAAAAACAAATGAAAAGTAGTAATAAAGATGATAAAAATAAGTTAAATAAATAGTTAACTTATTCCTTCTTCTCTGGTTCGACAACTTTGCCAAGAATCTTACATTTGCCACCGGCAGGTTTTGCAAGAACACAATTGCATACTAAACATCTAACCTCTGTGGCAGCATAATTAAAGATCCTTTGTACCTTATTGCAATCGGGGCATTCTACTTGAATGAATTCAGATTTTGGTCTGGGAATTAATTTAGACACTGTTTGCTTACTCCTTTGTAGCTTCAAATATTACTAACTGGTCTGACCTTTGGATTTGCATTTAAAATTTACTACAGCTCACTTATAATAATAGCTTTTTTTGATGATTTATTGATTCTTTTTATGCCTCTTTTTAGAAAGTTTTATTTTCAGAACCATAATTTTATCAAGTTAGATGTGTAGCTCAAAAGGATAGAGCACCCGGCTCCGGACCGGGAGGTTTGGGAGTTCGATTCTCCCCACATCTGTTTTTCTTTTAGAAAGGCCAATTATAGACAATCGAAGCCCAGGCAACTATTACAACCACACCTAATATTGTTCCAACGACTGATAGAGGTCTATCTTTTTTGAAGAAGAAGGATATTATCGCTACAACTATACCCGTAATACCTAATCCAAATGCTAGCCATTGCCCAACACTGTCATTCATAATGAAAAATAGCATACCAAGGACATCAATAATAACAGCTGCTAAAGCAACTGGATTTTTAATTTTTTTAGGGGCTTGTGTTTGATCACCCAGTGCTACTGGTGTAGCAAATACATCAGAATTATCATAACCAAAAGTTGGTGGATTTTCAGGTTGTTGCATAGAGTAATCTGGTGTTATTGTGATTTCTTCTTCCTTAGGGGGAATTATTTGATTTGAAAATGTACCTGCTTTAGTACCACATTTATTGCAAAAAACGGAACCATTTTCTAATGTATTTCCGCATTCCATACAAAATGATTGTTCTGACATTTACCTGCACTATTACCTAACCTTTTTTTGAACTGGTTTCATTCATTTAACCATACTAACCTTTAAAGTAAAGTATTAAGGCAAATTTCTGATTAAAATAATTCAGATTATTAGTAAAAATTGGCAGGCCTGGACGGATTCGAACCGCCGGTCTCTCGGTTACTTCAGAGTTTCACTTGAAAGCTCTTCCGAAGCCGAGCGTTTTATCCTAACTATACTACAGGCCTATAATTGTCACCATTTCTTTTTGTGTTTTTTAATTTTGCGTTAAATATCGTAGCAAGATTATCATCAATGGTTATCTTCTTTTAATTGGTTTTTCTTGAGTTTTTTATTCTTTTGCTATTTTTTTCCGATAAAGATATGACACAATTTTTTACTAATGATTATTTTTCATTCTTAGTGATGATTACTAAAAACTTAATAACTGCTTTCGAACAACATTATACTATTATACTAATTGGTGTTAACTATGTTATGGTGGGCTATTTTACTAATAGTACTCGGAAGCGTTATTGGATTAATTGGCATATTAGTTATAGGCTATATGATTTATCTCGCAGCAACTGCAGAGTCACGGCAATAATTAATTTATACCTAATTAACTGATACAAGTCAAAATTAAATCATAGCACCACAGGTTTGGTGGTGCATTTTTTCATTTTATTTTGCGATTATCTTTTCAATCTCATTATTTACTTGTTGTGCAATTTTTATTCGTTCTTCAATAGACGATTTACCCAATCCTATTTCTGAGTACACTTTGGTATATCTTCCTGTTCCACTTGGTCTTATACTTATTATTAACAGATTTTCTTTCGAATCTTTCATCAGCAAATTTTGTCCATCCAATGTTGCTTGATATATTATCTCATATTTTCCTCGGAAATAGTCAATTATTTCTTTACTTGCTTTGAGAACTTTTTCCAATCTTTGTGGGTATGATAAATTGATCATATCTATCTCTGTTTTAGCGACACTGACATCAGGGAATGCTGGTAGTTTCTCATTGTTAGTGAACCAATACATCAACCATAATGCTTGTTGATATGGAGATTTCATGCAAATTGGATGCGATTTACTGAAGAAAATGTTCGTATAATCAGCTCCTGAAATTCTCTCAAAATCAGGATTTTTACTTAATAATTCTGTTACTCCTAAAAAGAATGCTGGTTCCCCTTGTGCTGTAGTGTATACAATATCAGTAAATTTGGCTAATGAGGTTAGCATTACTAGAGAAACTCTTTCTTGAACTAACACATAGGCATTTGGCTTTCTTATTTTTGCTTCTGCTACTAATCCAGTTGTAAATGATTCTTCTTGATTATCAACTATTGTTTCTCTCCCTTTTCCGGGAATCTTTACTAAGAAAGTCCGATCTGCATCTGCATCATGATCAAAAACTGCTTTTGGTTGATTGGCATATTTTTCAATCAAAACTTCCCATATCTCTCGAGGATCTCGGTCCGGTGCTATGGGATTTAATTTATTATTATGTAAAGTAATATCAGCATTTACTTCTGATTTTATTAATTCCCAAACTTCTCCAGCCATACTATGTCTACAATCAACTATGAATTCTCCTTCTATCTTATCCATTGGAGTAACTTTCTTTAAGGATGAGAAAAATTCTTCTCGCATATCTTTAGTGGATATTTTTTCTGTTTGTCCAATATCCTTAGGATGAACCATTCTATCATCACCAATATTTCGTTCAATTTCTGGTGCTAATGTTCTTGGTAAGAATCCGTAAATTTTACTTGGATCAATGTTTTTCGGATAATCCAACTCAACTTTTGCTTTCTTTAAAAGATCTAAAGCATTTTGTCCATTAATAACTAGTTTCAATCCAATATATTGTTGAGGGCTATGACTTCTCCCGAAAAAGCATCCTGGTTTACCTAATTTGTAACAAGAAAACATAAATTCAGGAACCGTTACAGGTCCATCCAATTCCATAACCGATATCCCACTTCTTCTGAGATATTCCCTTGCACTTATTGATATTGATTCATGAACCCTACTCCCATCATAACCAATCAAAACATCATGCTCTATTGTTTTCGCAAAAGAGGTTGCATATTTCTCAAAGAAATCAACTGTATAAGCAGAAAATAAATCCCTAGGACCATTAGTACCAGTTTTTTGAGCTAGCTCAATTGTAAATTTATAGTCAGGCACGAAACCAGGATTTGCGGTACTCAATTTTAAAGGCACTAATTTTGGTAGAGTCATAGTATTCACCTAATATTTTCTTTTTCATTTCTTATTCACAAGAAAACATATATCAATATATTATTTTTCTTTTAAATAGTCTATGTGATGGTGTTTTGTTTGAAATCTATTAGTCTTGGTGGTATCTGTTCAAATTTCGCCTGTGCTAAATGTTGTAAAGATACTGATATGTTATTATCTCGAGAAGATATAGCTAGAATTCAAGCTCTTGGTTTTTCAAAAGATGAATTTTGTTTTTTGGATTCCGAAGGTTTCTACAAACTGCAAAACATTAATGGTTCTTGCTTTTTTCTGAAAAATAATCAATGTAAAATTTATTCAAACCGACCTCAAGGTTGTAAATTTTATCCAATAATTTTTGATGTGGATAACAATAAATCAGTTTGTGATAATGAATGTCCTCTAAAAGATTCATTATCTGAAAAGCTAATTGTTAGTTTTTCTTCTGATTTAAGAAAATTTATTAACCTTCTAATGGAAGAAAATGAAAAATTGAAAAAAGACAAAATAGATAAAGAATGTTAGTTTATCTAGGAATTATTTAGGTATCTTTTCAATTTTATCGTTTAATTTAGTAATGTTTGTATTATCTCCAATAGACTCAAGTATTTTTATTGCATTCAAATACTCCTTTTCAGCAATTGGATTACAATCAGGATTTTTCATATCAAGATAATATTGAGCTAATCTCTCATGAGCAAAAGCCTTTTCTTTTTTCGATTTGATTATTTCTTCCTCGAATTTATTCTTTTCAGTAATTATTGCTTGCCTTAAGTTTTTATCAATATCCTTTCTTTCTATTAAGACTCTACTTAATAGAGTAGCCATTTTAACATAAACACTACATATCCGATCTAAATTATGGATTGATGATTCGAAATCCTCTTTTACTGAAGACTCTTTTACTAGTTTATGAAAAAGCTCAACAGAATATTGGTAACATTGTTTTGCTCGATCATAACTTTGGATTAGACTATAACCATTACCTGCTTCTTCAAAATTATTTGCTGCACCTTTAAGATTCTTTTCTGCTTCTTCTTTGATAGCAATTTCCTCAAACCCAATAGCAGCTTTCCTTAAACCAATTAAGCCAACAGCTTGGTATAATCTGTTTATTCTATGGATCATATCAGGCATTTTATTCCAAGCACGAATTGCTGCGATAGCAAAATCAATAGCTTGCTCAAAGTCATTATTGTTTTGTGCGAGACCAACTAAATGTTCATAGGTTTTTGCTGAATCTTCCCATCTACTTGCACTATAATTTGCTTCAGCTTCTGATTTGAGCTGTGCTATCATACCCTTATCTTGTTGACTCATCTTTCTGTCACGTTAGAATAGTATTTCATGAAATTTATAAAACTTTATTCTTGAGCAAAGATTGAAAAATCCGTCTTTAAATAATAAGAAAGAGAAAAAATTAGAAAAGAAGAGTTATTTATTCCTCTTCTGGTGTTTCTGATTCTTCTTCGTTTTCATATTCATCTAAATCAACAGTATCTTCATCTTCTTCAATTTCATCGTCAGCAGTAGATGTTGTTTCTGATTCACGAACAGTTTTTGGAGTCTTAAGAACACGTATAAAGAATAATGACATCGCTCCAATACCAACGATGATGGTTATTACATAAGTAATAATGTATGGTATAGCAACATAATATTCTCCTGGTTCTCGAGGATTAATTTCTACATAATAGGGAGTTGTAACATTATATCCATACCCTCGTTTATGAGCCACTGCATCTATTGAAACTGTTCCCTTAGTAATATTTGTTGTATCGATTTGTCCTTCAAAGTAAGAAGCATTTATTGGAGTATAAACAAATTCTGCCTCTATTCGTGAACTTCGCCATACTCGTATTGAAACTGTTATGGAATCAGTAACTGTATTATTTTGAGCTTTTATAATAATTGATGTATTAATAATATCATTTCTGGAAACTTCATAAGAACCTAGAGTATATTCAGTACTTTGAAGAATAGCATACATTTTTGCTACCCATTGTAATGCTCGTTGATATAATATTAAATTCTCAGGATTTCGTCCAATCATGGTTTCGTTAAAGAGATCAGCACTACCTATAGCAAACACTCTACTATTATAAGCAGATTCAGCTGCAACTATGAAAGTATTTTCAGCACCAATAGTTTCATTTACACTAACTATTGTATCACCATTTGCATCAGCGAATATTGTTTCATTACCGGTTGCTAATGTATAACAATCAATGATTTTGCCGGTATCTGTTAAGTTATTATTTACAAGTCGTTCTGCAGCCCAAGTAGCATTAAATGTCAATAGTGTACCTGTATATTTCATCTTTGAAATTATTTGATCAGTTAACGGCACATATTGATTCTCAGAAATTATTGGATGATCAGCAAAATCAGATACTGTGAATTCTCCTAAAGTATTTGTTTCACCAACTGGACTTCCAACAATTGTTGCATTAATATATCTAGCTGAACTATTTGTAAATGTAAAACCAAATTGCTCTGTAATTTCATAGACATTTGTAAAAGCTGTTTCCGGTGAACCACCAATAATTAAGCTCCCACCATTATTAAGGAATTTTTTAATCACCGGGATTTCGTTTACTGTTAAATTCTCATTTGGTTCAAGAAGTATCAAAACCTCAAGATCTTTCATAATTTCATCTGTTAGGAAGGTATTTTCATTTATTAGTAAGTCAAAATCATTATCGTTTCTAGACCAGTTAAAGATAGTCTCATATTTTTCATACATCAATGTTAAATTATCATGATGACTATAATCAAGAATTATATTGATATCTTCAGGACGAGGAAGATCAGGAACATAGGGATCTGTAACAATCATTGTCCCTTCACCTGTAGAGTTCATTGAGGTAAAGGTAAATTCGCCTAAGATATCTGCCTCAAATACAAAACTATAGGTTGTATTTGCAGCGATGGTTTCATTAAGTTCGTACTCTGGAATATAAAATGTATGATCAATATCTATGCTTTCGATGGTTACATTTACAGTAGCACTTTCCTTGACTGTAAATTCATTAGGACTAAAAGCTGTTTTTGAAACAACTATACTAATGTTGAATTGCCCTATATGGAATAGATTTGGTGTTACTTCATTTTTTGGAATTGAAGTTGGCATTGCACCTGCCGCTAAACTTTCTCCAAGGATAATACTTGAAAGAATCATTATTACCCAAAGTATTTTTTTCGTTTTAGTTTGCAAATCATTACACCTCGTGATATGAGAGTACGAATGTCATTCATTGAGATTGAAATTTACACATTATACCTTGTGCATAAAATTACCTTATTAAAATCTTTTCTGTTATTTGAATTCTAATGGATTTTATACATAGAGATATTGTCATTTCACTTTTATTGCATCTAGCTTTAAAAAAACCATCTATTACCTTCATTTTGTCTGAAAACATAAAGTTTTAATCAATAAGATTTCATTATTTATTAAGTTGTGTGAACAATATTTGTCACTAAGCAAAAATATATTTATCTAACAATCTGTTTCCTACAAGTGTGTGTTAATCATGTCCTCTCGAGTAGAACAAATTCATAATATCTTGACCAAATTAAAAGCAGGTCATGATGGAGTTGAAGGGTGCTTACTTGTTACTGCACAAGGTTTACCAATTGATTCCGCTTTAGATAGCTCAGCAGATGAAGATTTGATCTCAGCAATGACAGCCTCAATTTCCTCTGTTTCTGAAAGAGTTACTAATGAATTAGGGAAAGGCCAAATCAGTAATATTTCAATTCTAGGCGACCATGGCTATATTATCCTTCTTGATGTTGCCTCGAGAGCTGTTTTAACAATTCTTGCCAAGACAGATGCAAACCTAGGATTAATTCTACTACTCTCAAAGAAATCTTGCAATCAGTTAGCTGAATTAATTTAACTAGCTAATTTCATCTATTTCATCATCTGGGGGAACTAGTTTCGCAAGACGTTTAAATAACTCAAGAAATTCTACTCCTTCAGGAGAAATTCTAAAAACAGTCAATCCGTCATCCTCGTCATCATAAATTAAATTTCTATTTTGTAAAAATATCAATAATGGTTTTGCTCTATCAACAGGTAAGTTTGCTGCTCGAGCAATCCTTGTTAAAGGTAGGTCAGATTGATAGTAAATTATGTTTAGTATTTCGTTTAGGATTTCATATTTTGAACGTCTTAGACTTGATCTTCTTCTTGACATAATTTACACAACTTTTACTGAAATTGAACTTCTAGGTTCATTAAGTTAATTACTCCTATAAATATTTTTTAACTCTATTCAAAGCATTTATTTGAAGGAAAACAAGCTTTTATTGTGAAAATAAATGAAATTCTTTGTCTATATGGTCACTTGTGCTGATGGAACAATTTATACAGGATATACCAAGGATTTACTAAAAAGAATAGAACAACATAACACGAGTAAAATTGGTGCAAAATATACTAGCACACGTCGTCCAGTTAAGCTTTCATATGTTGAAATTCTCTCGAGTCAAAAAGAAGCTATTAAACGAGAACTTGAATTGAAGAAATTCTCTCGAGGGATGAAACTCGATCTAATACAAGAATTTAGAAAAAATCAATTTGATGAATTCTAATGAAAAAGGCAATATAAGATTATTTTTTCCTTATATGATAGAGATCAACAAGAATTATATGCTTGTCTTTTTTATGAAAATCATATTGACGTTTTATTTCAAAATTCATTTGGGTTATAGTAATAATTTCTGCATCCAATTCTTTACAATATTTTGTGAAAAATGAGCGGGTTTTTTCAGCATAAGGGTTAATTGAATATACTGTTGACGATACAGATAAAGCTGTTTTTAGAAAAAGTCTGTCTCTCGAGATACTTTCTTTTCGCATACCAAATGGAGGATTCATTATTACAGTATTAATCCCTTTTATATAACAATCCTCTGCGGTCATGCATAACCAATTACATTTATCTTCTAGATCAAACGTTTGGGAATTTTCTTTTGCTACTTTAAGGGAATCAAAATCAATATCAATACCTGTAACATTTCTCGCTCCGAAAAAAGCAGCTCCAATAGCTAAGATACCTGAACCACATCCCAAATCGAGTATACTTTTGTTGAAAATATCATCATGATCGAATCCAGCAATCCATAGAAGATTTGCAGCAACTCGTGGTGGACTTGCATATTGTTCATATTTTATTTTTGGTTCTGAGACTTTCTCAAGTTGTTCAAGAAAAATCTCAAGATCCTTTCGTTTAATACGCAATTCCTATCACCACTATTATTATACTCTTTAACATTAAAAAAAAGAGCTCTTATGGGATAATTATCCCAAAAGGCATTTTTCTAAATAAATTCTTTGTAACCTAATCTAAATTTAGTTCCTGCAAAAATAGCTTTGTTACCTAATTCTTCAGAAATTCGTAGAAGCTGATTATATTTCGCAGTTCGTTCTCCTCGAGCTATTGCACCTGTTTTTATTTGACCATTACATAGCCCAACAGAAAGATCAGCGATACTTGTATCCTCTGTTTCACCACTTCGATGAGATACAACAACTGAGTAATTGTTTTCCCAACACAATCTAGCTGCTGCAATCGATTCTGTTATAGAACCTATTTGATTGATTTTAAGTAGTAGGGAATTGATTGAATTTTTATCGATTGCCATCTGAAGTCGTTCTGTATTTGTAACTGTCAAATCATCACCAACTATTTGTACCTTATCAGCAACTTTTTTACGAAGTTCAGCAAATCCTTCAAATGATTCCTCATTAAATGGATCTTCAATACTAACAATTGGATAGGTTTGTGTAAGATCATACCAATAGTCAACTAATTCTCCTTCTGAAAGAGTCTCCCCGTCAATGTGATATTTTTCATTTTTATAAAATTCTGAAGCAGCAGGATCAAGAGCAAAACAAATCTCCTTCCCTACTTCATATTGAGCTTGTTCAGTTGCTTTGACTAACAAATCCAATGCTTCTTTGCTTGTATCAACTGGAGAACCAAATCCCCCTTCATCCCCAACATTGGTAACTGAGGGGCCATATTTTTCTTTAAGGATTAATTTGAGATGAGAATATATTTCAGAAACAGAACGTAAAGCTTCTCTCAAATCTTTGAATCCTAAGGGCATAATCATAAATTCTTGGGGAGCAAGTTTTCCACCAGCATGTTTTCCCCCATTTATAACATTGGCCATAGGAACAGGCAATTGATATTTGTTAGCCTTTTTATTATAGGCTAATTGGTATAATTTTTCATAAAGTGGTATACCTTCAATTTTAGCTGCTAATTTAGTGCAGGCAAGCGAAACACTAAGAATAGCGTTTGCACCTAAATTTAGTTTGCGTTTTGTACCATCTAAATTAAACATGATATTGTCAATTGTGGGAATATCTCGGACATCATATCCTTTGATCTTAGGAAAAATTTTATCTCGGACATTACTAACAGCTTTTAAAACACCTTTACCTAAGTAATGGGTTTTATCACCATCTCGTAATTCAAGAGCTTCATGAGCACCTGTACTAGCACCACTAGGAACGATAGCACGTGCTTTTTGCCCAGTTTTTGTCTGTATTTCAACTTCAATTGTGGGATTTCCTCTCGAGTCAAATACCTCTCGGGCAATGATTTTGTTTATTAAATATTTATCATTAGAAGACACTTTATACACCTACAAATAAATGATCTAATCTTTTTTTATTAGAAAATTAGCTTACAATAATTTTTGTATTAGATAAAATTTTCCTAAAATATACCATTTCAATGTAAGGTAAAGTTAAATTATTAGAAATTGAAAAGAAAAAATATAGAAAAGAAGAAGGGTAAGGGGACTAATTCATCCACCTGTAGGAGTTAACTCTTCTCCAACGCCTCCACCGGGTGGGGCGATTGCATGTCTAATTCCGATGCTGCCTGCGGCAACGAAGGATAGTATCATTATAGCCAAGGTCACGATTTTAGGGGATAGTTTTTTCATTTATTGAGTCTCCATTATATAATTATCAAAGGGATACTTTGATTAGACTATTAAAAGAAAAAAAATAAGAAAAAAAAGCAGAAAATTAAGCTTTTTAAGACAAAAATATCTATCAATAAGCAAATACAAGATTAGGATGAGTAAGTAGTGATATCACAAAAAGAGCAAGAATTGGAAAAAAATGCTAAGAAAATCTGGGGAGAGAAATGCCAAGCATGTGGAAAGAAAAGTGAGCTAAAAACTTTTTTTGAGAAAGAAAAAAATTATCAAGTAATTATTTTAGAGTGTTCTGAATGTGGTTTCATGCTTTTTATGGGCGAAGATAAAAAATATCGGTGGATGTTAAAAGAATAAAATTTCCTTTTCAAGCTAATAAATTTGATAAAAAATTTGGTGCGGAGGGCGCGATTTGAACACACGAACCCCTGCGGGAGAGGATTTCCTATTATACTGGCCCTAGAGAGTTTCTGACCGACAAGATCAGAGATCTTAAGTCCTCCGCCTTTGACCTGGCTGGGCTACCTCCGCATCAATGATTGGTCATTGGCATTTACTTTTTCTGTACTCTTTTGTTTTAAAGTTTTGTGTTTCATTATGATTTTAGAGGGCTTTTTTTTCTAAATAACATTTTTTAAAATAGAATAGCATAAATTTATTTGTTAATCAATAAAAATTATTGTTATAAGTAAAAAGTGATGAAATAGTTTTAATTTAATCTAATTAAAGGTACTATTCAATGATTACATCCCAAAGAAATTTTGCTGGAGTAGCCTAGCCTGGTATGGCGGTGGTCTCGAAATTCTCGTAGGAACGAGGGAACCACTGTGTTTCCGCACTCGGGGGTTCGAATCCCCTCTCCAGCACCATTTTATCTAATGAAAAATTTGTTTGTTTTTAATATGAAACTTTATCCCTATTGTCAACTAGAAAAGGAGAAGTGTTACAAGCAGAAGTTTTCCAAACTTTGTTCCACTTGTTTTTATTTTAGGGAGATATGAAATGAAAACTACAATAGACAAGCTATCGTGAAAGTTCAATTTCTACATGAATGTCCTCAGGCATTTTTACTCTCATGATTTGCTTAAGAGTTCTCTCTTCGGCATCTATATCAATGAGTCTTTTATGAATCCTCATTTCATAGTGTTCGAAAGTTTGGGTGCCGTTTCCGCAAGGAGATTTTCTTACTGGAACGGTAAGAACTTTTGTTGGAAGAGGGATTGGTCCTGACATTCTTACGCCTGTTCTTTCAGCGATTTTGCTAATTTGCACACAAATTTTTGCTAAGGAATCTGTGTTTTGTCCACTGAGTCTTATTCGTGCTCTTTGAGCTGACATATTTTTTTTCTTCCGTTTTTTACGTGTTCTTCTCTCCCTTCTTTTGCTTTTAAAAAATTTTGCATTGAATTTTAATGAACATTCTTGGTAAATGGTCTATTTTCAATGGAAATACCAATTTTTGACTATTTTATCATCTTTATCGTTATAAATAGTCGCTAGCAATAACAAAATTAAAATAATAGAAGAATTCGTTTCCACGTCACTAGCAATTGGAAGTGAGATTACTATCCCTCCAATACTAGGTAAATCATTCTTTTGCTCTGAAGTAGCAAGGAATGATGGCTTTGAAAAAAATAATCTAACGGAGATTACAAAATGGGACATAGAAAAAGAAATGCCCCACACCAAGGTTCCCTTTCCTTCCGACGAGTTCGTGTAAAAACTCAAAAAGGAAAAATTCGTTCCTGGCCATCCTGGAATGCAGAACCAAAGCTATTAGGATTCGCAGGTTTCAAAGCCGGCATGACGCATATAACTGTCATAGAAAATCGCAAGAATAGTCCTATGTTCAATCAAGAACGGATTGTTCCTGTAACTATCATAGAATGCCCCCCTCTCAAAGTGATTGGCATTAGAGGATATCACTATACTCCTAAAGGTCTCAAAATTGCTGCAGAAGCAATGATTAAGGATCTTCCACAAGATCTTGATAGGAAAATGCTTATCCCTAAAAATTATGATGCCAAAACACGCCTAAAAACCCTACAAGAGCGTCTTGGGTCAATTTATGAATTGAGAGCAATAACCATAACGAATCCTTCAGATGCAAAACTTCCTCGAAAAAAACCTGATATCCTTGAGATAAAGATTGGTTTTAAAGATATTAACGAGGGGTTTGAATATGCAAAATCCCTGCTGGGAAAAACGGTTACAGTTGATGCCGTTTTTGAACCAGGTGAATTTGTGGACACTATTGGTGTGACTAAAGGTAAAGGAATTCAAGGACCTGTAAAGCGGTTTGGTATTCGAATACTTCAGCATAAGACTCGAGGTGTTAAACGTAAACCAGGTGCATTAGGTCCATGGCGTCCAGCAAGAACCATGTATACAGTAGCACATCAAGGTCAAATGGGTTACCATCAACGTACAGAATATAATAAATTAATTCTTAAAGTTGGTACCAAAGAGGAAAAAATCACTCCTGCAGGTGGCTTTAAGAAGTACGGGATAGTACGCAATGACTTTGTTTTGATGAAAGGTAGTGTACAAGGTCCAGCTAAACGACTCATTACCATGAGGAATCCAATAAGAAATAGAGCGAAAGGAGCTGCCCCTGAAATTTTAGAAATTTCATTGAGCAGTAAGATGTAGGAGGACAAAGAGTAATGAAAGCAAAAATTTATGGTGCTATTGGTTTAGCTAAAAAGACGCGAGTAGATCTTCCAGGAGTTTTTGATACAGAATATCGACCTGACCTTATTAAACGAGCAGTATTAGCTGTTCAAAGTACCAAACGACATCCAAAAGGTACAAAATACCATGCTGGTTGGACTGTTTCTTCAAGTTGGGGTACAGGTAGAGGTGCTGCCAGAACGCCAAGAACTCATGGGAAACGCACACATTCAAGTCAAAAAGGTGCCCTAGTTAACTATACTGTTGGTGGTCGTGTTGCTCATCCACCAAAGACGGAAAAAATCATTATAGAACGAATTAACAAGAAGGAACGAATATTAGCTATTAGAAGTGCAATTGCTTCAACAGCAAATAAAGAACTTGTTGTTAAAAGAGGTCACCAAGCTGAAAATTTCGAAATACTTCCCCTAGTGTTTGAAGATGAAATCCATGATAAGATAGTGAAAACAAAAGATGCTGTTGAACTTCTTACGAAAATTGGATTAATTAATGACATCAATAGATCAAAAGAAGGACGAAAAGTTCGAGCAGGCCAAGGAAAAGGTCGTGGTCGTAAATATCGCAACCCTGTTGGACCATTATTTATTGTTGACAGATCGTCCAATTTTTGCAATGCAGTGAAAAACCTTCCTGGTGTTGATGTCGTTCATGTCAATTATTTAAATGCTGAAATGCTCGCACCTGGTACTCATGCCGGGCGTTTAACCATTTGGATGGAAAGAACAATCGAAGAGATCGATAAAAAATATCCCACCAAAGTTAAAACACCTGCAGTAGTAACAGCAGCCAGTGCTAAAAGGCCTACAGCTACTAAATAGGAGTTGAAAAGAAATGAGTACTGACGAAAATCTATATACTATTATCCTTTCACCCTTTAGTAGTGAACGGATATTCGAATTAATTGAAAGAGAAAATAAGCTTGCTTTTATTGTCAAACGAACAGCAAATAAACCAACAATAAAACGAGCTATAGAGAAGCTCTACAATGTGAAGGTTGTGAAGATTAATACAACAATCACTCCCTTAGGCAAGAAGAAAGCAATTGTCAAATTGCACCCAACAAATAATGCAGTCGATCTTGCAACTGCACTAGGATTAATGTAAGGTGGAAAACAATGGGAAAACGTATTCTAGTTCAAAGACGTGGTCGTGGTGGTTCACAATTTAGAGCCAGCACACACAAACGAAAGGGACCAGTAAAATATCCTCAGTTAGCGGAAAATGACTATACAAAGGAAATACTTGAGTATGAAATCATTGAATTGTTACATGATCCTGGTAGAGGCGCACCAGTAATGGTGATAAAAGAGCAAGATGGCACCAAGCATTTATTGCTAGCTCCAGAAGGAATTCAAGTAGGAAAAGCAATCTACAAAGGAACAAATGCACCAATTCAAATTGGAACAATTAAACCTTTGAAGAATATACCAGACGGGACTTATATACATAATATTGAATTAAGACCCGGTGATGGTGGAGCAATGGTTCGCTCATCTGGTTCATTTGCTACAGTGGTAAACCACAGCAAAAAGAAAGTTTTTTGCCAATTACCCAGTGGTGAACTTAAACAATTCAATCCTCGATCTCGTGCAACCGTTGGTGTTGTCGCAGGTGGAGGAAGAATTGAAAAACCATTCTTAAAAGCAGGCCAAAAACGATTTCACTATAAAGCGAAAGGACATAAGTATCCTCGAGTAAGTGGTAATCATATGAACGCTGCAAGCCATCCTCATGGTGGTGGCAGTGGAACTAAAACTGTCTCAAGAAATGCTCCTCCCGGTGCTAAAGTTGGACTAATTGCTGCTCGACAATCAGGTCGTAGCCGAAGTAGAACAAGGAAATAATTTCCTTGCTTTTTTTCTTTTTTTTAATCTTTTCTTGTTTAAAATAAATGTAAATGTACGTTTCGATATAATTTTGAGTGTAATTGATGTTGTTTCTGAAAGTGTGACAGCTTGCTTATTCACTCGTGCAGCAGAAATCACCTGGGAAAAAACAGTAACAGAAATTGGACATGAAGCAAAAGTAATTTACAATAGAAAAATATAAAATATACAACACAATAATGAATCTACAATCAACTTGGAATTCTAATTATTATTTCTATATAAATTGGGGATATTAAAATTTAGGAAGTGAAAATGTTGAATAATGTTACAGAGATAAAAAAAGAAAAGGTTAATACTGGAAAAATAAAATTTACTGATAACTCAAAATTAGTTCGCAGTTCTTTTATAATTGGAATTACCGTTTTACTGCTACTAACAATATTTATAGTGATAGTCATTTTCGTACAACCTGATCCATGGATAATGTATACAATATCTTCCATTTTTTTAGCTATTAGTTTAAGTGGTTTAATTTTAAATTGTATTGCTTTTAAATATGGAAAAAATGTCTTTAATATTTTGGGATTTATTTTCAATCTAATTATAATAATTGTTAGTGTAACGTTTCTTATCACTTTATCATTAACAACTTTTGATTGAAAAAATATTCCTAAAATATTATTTTCTTTTTTTTGGATTTTTTTAGAAAAAAAGAATGATTAAAATTGGTGCGGGAGGCACGATTTGAACAAATAAAATCCTCTTTTTAACAAAGATAAATTGTATAGGATTAACATTCTCTTTTAAAAAGAACCATTTATGAAAGAAAGTGAAAAAAAGAATCGCTAAACTTAAAGTTAATTTATTTAAATTTAAAGTAATAGTCTTATTATATCACTTAATTGTATGAATCACTATGAAGAAACCAAATATACTTTTATTCCGGAATAAACAAATAGCAATTTCTTACCTTGCTATCCTTTTTTCTTCCATTGGATTAGGTATTGGTCAATTTTTATATCCTCTCCGGTTTCTTGAATTAGGTGGAAATGAAGCATTGGTTTCTCTTGCAACAGCAGCTTTTTCCATTGGTCAACTTCTGGGAATTTTTGTTCTTTCAAAACTTCTAAATAAAACGGGATTCGAATTCCTTATAGGTGTTAGTTCATGGGTATTTGCTATAGCATTACCTGTCATTCCCTGGTATCCGATAATGTTTTTCTCGAAATTCTTTGAAGGACTAGGATATGGAATTATAACAATTGCTGTTTTAACTCTCTGCTCAACAGAAGCAAAAGAATGTATATCTGAAGGAATTGGAACTTTATTAGGAGCAATTTTTTTAGGAACAGCTTTAGGACAAGGGATTGGTGGTTTAATGAAGACCTACTTGTTCGAAGTATGGAATTTTTCAGGAAAATTCACAGCATTACAAATGAGTTTTTTATTTGCAATAATTGTTTCATTTATTCCAATTCTCATTAGTCTATACCAATCAATTAAAACAAGAAGAATACTTGAACAAAAGGATAAAATGTCATTAAGTCATTTTCATTTTAAAGATTTGAAGAAGCTGTTTCTTATCCCTTCATTTGTTTTTTTGCTTATACTTTACAGTCTATATGATTTATCACATGGTTTATACACACCAAATTTAATAGTTATGTTTACAAATCACGGCTTCACTGAAGCAGCGACTGGTGTTATTTTCTTCCTTGGTGATGCTATTTGGGGAATTTCACAAATCTTTACAGGAAAATTAGCTGATAAATTAGGTAACTGGATACCAATTATTCTAAGTATAATAATAAAAGGGGTAGGAGTTATTTTGTACCCTCTTGCTCCAGGGATATATGTTTTAGGAGGAGCTTTTATCATTGTTGGTGTTGCTGAAGCACTTATGGAACCTGCTCGAAATTGTGAAGTATTAACAATTGAAAGTCGCTTGAAAATTGATGAGAAAATTACTATTATAGAGCATAATCATAAACATATAAATTTCAATTATATACGTGGAAGAGGAATGGAGATTGGAATTCATACTCACAACCATAATCACGAACTAAATAAGGAAACGATTCTTGGAATATTCCAAATAGCTGGGATTATCTCATTCGGAATTGGTGGATCCTTAGGTTCGCTTCTAATTTCTCAAGCGGTTTCTTTAGAAATAATAACCTATATTGGTGCAGGAATCATATTATTCAATATAATATTTGGTACCATAGGATTATCATTAGCTCGCAAAAGAAAAAAGATACCTGAAGGTTCTAAAAATAATCTCAATGGAGAAGAAAAATAATTTGGTGCGGGTGACGCGATTTGAACGCGCGTACTCCTGCGAGACAGGAACCTCAATCCTGCGCCTTTGACCGCTGGGCTACACCCGCAAAGAATTCATTGCTATTTTTGCTAGTAAAATGGTCTTTTTAATGTTTTGTTAAGAAATCAAAATTATTACTTTTTTTATATTACTAGAGACCATATTCCGATAACATCTAGAAATACCGCATTTTTATGTATTCATTTTGTTTATCTTTTCTTGTAGTGGTGTCTCTCATGATCAATAACAATAATAACAATCCTGATGGTATTTTTGTTCTTAATGGACAAATTTTCTCTGTTAATGACTTAATTAATATCATGCGTCGTCATGGTATTAGCATACGTCTTACTAGGGATGGTCTCTCTATTGATGGCGAACAGATTTCCTCTGTTTCGAATTTAGATGGTAATAAATGTCCTTTAGCTGGCAATTGCGAAAAAAGAGTTGCTTTAGTTGAGTTTCTCAAATTACAAAAATCTCAACCTATGAATCAAGAAAGAGTCTATGATAAACCAACCAATTATGATTCACCATCTGTTTCTTCTCGAGATAATTTTGACTATCAAGAGGACTTTCGTGATAATTATCAGGATTTGAGGAGAGATTCTCCTCGAGATGAACAATCTCGAGACTTTATTAAACCTAATAACCATGATCTTTTTGAAGGCAATGTTTCCAACTCAAGAGGTTTATTTGATGAACCTCCTCAAGAAGAAGTTAGAGGCCTTTTTGATGAACCTGATTTCAAGGATGAATCCAATGAGGATTATTTTGAGAATTCCTTCTTTAACAGAAATGAGTATTCTGAGCGTGAACTCTCTCGAGAGGACCAATTTGAATCTAAAGGTTATCGTCCTGAACCACGTGAAATGAATCAACATTTTTGCAAACGTTGTGGTTTTGATATTGATCTAAGTTGGAATTCCTGCCCTAAATGTGGTCAAAGAATTATCTCACAGAACCCTCAAAAAACTGATTCCGATTATTTATTTTAAAAAAAGAGCGTTTATGAGCGATTGTCTCCTTTATTTGGTCAAAAAGGAAGCAATCGAATTTTTTTTAACCTCATAAAATTTCCATCCTATTAGAAAATATGGAAGGAGATAAACCAGTTGTCTACAACCACTACCCCAAAATGGATTTTCAATAAAGAACTTGCTGATTTGAACGGCAAATATATTACTGTAGTCTCTACTACAGGAAAAACCTTTAATGGTATGCTTAGAGCTTGGAATCCTGATACTTTTGATTTATGTTTAACTAATGTAAATGAAGGAAAAAATAATTATTTTCAAGTTTTTCTTAGAGGACCGATTATTGCTGAAATTTTAATTAATGAACAACCTTTTGATTTACATGCTTTAGCAACAGTTTTACGTAATCGATTAAATCTCTTAGATGCTGATGTAAAAGTTTTTGATGATGCTCGTATCATTCAGGTTTTGAATAAAGTTAAAGTATCCGAATCTGGCGTTGATGGCACAGGTCCTGTTGCTGAAAGAGTTAGAGCTGTCTTTGAACAATTTATGGAATCATTAAATGAAGAAGAAAAGAAGGATTAATTTTATCCATCTTCTTCCTAACTATTTTCATCTCTGGTGAAATACTTGTTTGAAATTACTAATACCGACCTATTAGCACGTAAGGGTATTATTCATACAGCTAAAGGTGATATTAGGACTCCTTGTTTTGTTCCAGTAGTTCACCCCGAACCTTCTAAAAATTTTATTGATGTTCAAACTTTTCAAGATAAATATTTGGTTGATTTCATTATTACAAGTTCCTATATTTTGAGAAAACGTTTTGAAAATAAAATTACTAATTTGCATGATCTAACTAGTTTTCCTGGTCCTATTATGACTGATTCTGGTGCTTATCAATCTCTTCTTTATGGGGAAATTGAATTGACACCCAAGAATGTTATTGAGTTTCAAGAGTTCATTGGTTCTGATTTTGGTGTTCCTTTAGATATTCCCATTTCGATTAATGATTCCTATGCTGAAGCTAAAATGAAAGTTGAGAAAACTATTGAACGGTCTCGAGATATTTCATCTTTAATATCTAATACTAATACAAAATGGGTTGCACCTATTCAAGGTGGTAAGTTTATTGATCTTGTGAAAAAATCAGCCCAAGAACTTGGCCACATAGAAATTTTTGATATGTTTGCTATTGGTAGTGTTGTAGAAATCATGAACAATTATATGTATGATACCTTACTCGAGATAATTTTAACTGCTAAACAATATTTAGATCCTAAAAAACCAGTTCATTTATTTGGTGCAGGCCATCCTTCTATCTTTCCTTTCATTGTTGCAGCAGGTTGTGATTCATTTGATTCCGCTGCTTATGCACTTTATGCTCAAGAGAATAGATATCTGACCAACACCCAAACATTTCTTTTGGATGAATTAGATGAATTCCCATGTAATTGTCCTATTTGTTCTACCATTTCACCAACTGAAATGAAGGGATTAAAGAAAAATGAACGAGTTAAACTTTTAGCAACCCATAATTTATATGTCTGTCAAACAGAAATTATGAATATTAGAAGAGCCATTTCTTCCGGCACTTTATGGAATCTTCTCGAGAGTAGATCAAGAGTCCATCCTAATTTACGAAAAGGATTCAATGTTTTGATAAAACACTCGAGTTTACTTCTTCCCAATAGTTCTTCCACTAAAAAGAAAGGATTATTTTTTGTTTCAGATTCTGATCTTGAAAAGCCCGAAGTACTTTTGCACAAAAAGCGTTTATCCGAATTAAAATTAAACAAGAGAAAGAAGCTTATTGTTTTATCAATTTTAAATAAGGATATTACTGAACTTTATGACCTTTTTACAAATTTAAAAAATATAATGAAAAGTAATGATAAATTAAATCGGAATTATGAATTTTGGATTTTAAATGATTATTTTGGAATAATTCCTCTTGAAATCAGTGATGTCTATCCTTTAAGTCAAAGTGTTTCAGTTACTACATTACCTGAAAATCAACTAATGAATATAATTCACAGTACTTTAGATTTCATTACTAAGTTAAAATTTAAAGAAATTATCTTTCTTGGTGAATTAGCTGAATTTTTAACCATTTTACAAAATCAATCATTTTTCACTTTTGATAAAGAGAAAATAAAAGCCTATAATTTTTCTGTTTCACAAAAGAATTTTGATAAAATCAAATTTATTCTAAATAGTGTTTTTTGATTTCTTTTGTTGTGTTTTTATCTCTTAATTTGAATTAATTTTTAGATGATCATGATTCAAGATTTAATACTAGGAAATATTACTCGAAATTGTTTTAGTACGTATAGTGCTCGTCTTATTTTTACTTTAATCTCGAATAATGATTTTTGCACACGTAATGAATTAATCAACTGGACCCGTTTTTCTAATATAACTATCTCGAGATATCTCCAAGAATTTAGTAAATCAGGTTTAATAGGTAATGCTCCTGGTATAGTATTTCTTTCTGATCTTGGCAAAGAAATTTTCCAATTATTAGGTGAATTATTTAAAAATGAAATTTCAATTGCTCAGGATATTGCTTCTTTTGAATATTTTACTGAGTAATTATTTTAGGTAATTTTTCACGATATTCTCGAACAATCTGGAATTTTCTTTCATTCCTGGACCCACTTCGCTCCAAGAATCCTTCATCAGATAATCTTGCCAAATATGTGCTTGCTGTAGTGATTTTTAGTATAGCTGAAAATACATCATGATATGAGTCACATAAATCATTTGTTGTAAACCAAGATCCCATTCCATGTGCTGTTGATATAAGTAATTTTACTCTTTCTATTAAGGACATATCTAACGCTTCTTCAACTGAAACATCAGGGCTATCTCCTAACGTTGCTACTTCTTTTCCTAAAATATTATTAGCTGATAGAATTAAGGTTTTGAGGCTTTTTTCATCTAATTTACCTTCAAAAGTAATTGTGATTTTATTATCTTGGTCATCACTCATTTCAACCTTAACTTTTCTTTTGCTCAACTGTTTTATCTCCAATAGAAATATAGGTAAGTTAATATAAATTTGATTTTATTATCTAGATATTATACAGATAATATTTTAAAACCTACTTTTTTGTGATCTTATTGATTGCTTTTTTTCATTTAATCCTGGGATTGAATTAATTCTATATAAGACCCGTTTATTTCTATTGGAATATTAACTTTTTTACTTTATAAATTTGTTATTTAAATAGACAAAATATTAATATATTAGATAGTATCTTAAGTACCAAACAAGAGTTTTTATTATTATTATTATTCTAAGAGTTTACACGTTACATGAACATAGCATCTCCATTGGAAATAGAGGGGAGTTAGTCATTTCTTAAAATACAATATTGTGTATAGTTGTGAACAGGTGATCTAAAAAAATATTAGATAATAAAACTGACATAAAAACTAGTGTATTTTTTAACAAAATGTTAATTTCATTTTTAAAAACCCCTTTATTTCTACTGGAATATCATTATAAACTTCTAAAATCGTCTTTTTATTCACATATTCACAGAAAAGTTGTGAATTCACAAAATATTTGAATAAAATCCTTATTTTTTAAAAATAAGGTCTTAAAATCCTTCTTTATTCACAAATATTGTGCTATTTTACTCTTATTTCACAAAAATAGAACTATACTTTGTGAATAGAATATGTTTTAAAATTAATATTAAAAACAGACTATATTTTACCTTCTATTTATAAATAAAATAAATTTTTTATCTAAATTAACCTATTTTTTTAAAATAATTATCTGATTAATTCACAAAATTACATGTATTTCTTGTTTTAATGTGTATACAGTGTTCATATGTATACATTTTTTTTGTGAATATATGAATTTAGATTACTAATCTTATTAGGGAAATATGTAGATAATAATACTCCTTATTTTTACTTCTGCTCTTATTTTATCTATATTTAATGGAGGATTGTTGTGAGTTATGAGTTGGATTTCCAAAATCATTTCTCGGAAGAAGAAGAAAAATATTAGGCTTGCTTTCTATGGTGAAGTCAATGCCGGTAAAACTACATTAGCAAATCGAATAGCTAATGATCTTGGTTATGATGATTTAGGACCTGTTTCTGAAATTCCTCATGAAACCCGTAAAGTTATCAAGCTTGAAAATGCTAACCTTAAACGTGATGGCTATGAATTAAATTTTACATTAATGGATATGCCTGGAATTGCTTCAACTGTTGATTATCGCAATTTTGTTAAATTTGGTCTTACTGAAGCTGAAGCTATCCAACGAGCAAAAGAGGCTACTAAAGGGATCCTTGAGGCAATTAAAATGATTGATCAGGTTGATGTAGCTTTAGTTATTCTTGATTCAACTAAAACACCCTTTGAACAAGTTAATTTAACTATTATTGGTAATTTACAATTGCAAAAAATTCCAATAATAATTATTGCTAATAAAATTGATTTGCCTGATTCACGACCTGAGTTAGTTCGACAAACATTTAGTGATCAAACTATTGTTTCAGTCTCTGCTAAAACAGGGGATAATATTGAAGCATTATATGATGCTATTATAGCGAATTCTTGAGGTGAGATAAATGAAGTACTATATTGATTTTATTACCAAGAATGTTACTAATAAGCTTACCACTTTTGAAAAAATCAAAATGATCATTCGATTAGTTAGACAAAACAGGGTCCTCATATTGGAAAATGGATTGACTCCTGAAGAAGAAGCAGAATTAATTAAACAAACTATGTTAGTAATCGATTTTGATAATTTCATAGGACTTGAATTCTTTAAATGGAATCGAGGATTACCGGAATCAAAGAAATTTTTCAAAAAATCATCATTAGCTAATGAATCTCAATATACTGTTGTTGCTCCATCTGAAGCAGTACAAGTGATTGAAAACAGTGATGATCTCTTGTCAATTGAGCTTGGTTCCTAACCTTCTTTTTTTCCTTTTTACCAAAGAATTCTAAAGCAGTACGCATTATAGCTTTTACTGGTTGTCCTTATGTCTAGTTTATCTCGAGTGCTTATCCTTTCTGGTACCCCTGGAGTTGGCAAAACTACAATAAGTAAATTACTCGAGAGTAAAGGATATACTGTTTTAAATATAAATGAATTAGTTCTTAAAAATGGATTTTATTATGGTTATGACCATTCTCGAGAGAGTGTTATAATTGATGAAGAATTTCTTATTTCTTATCTTACAGATGAAATTATCCGTTTGAATCATTTGTTAATTATTGAAGGTCATACGGCTGAAATCGTTCCAAAAGAATTTATTAAACATGCAATTATTCTACGTTGTAATCCTCATATTCTTCGTCTTCGTTTACAATCATCTCGAGATTATCCTTCACACAAAATTGAAGAGAACGTACAAGCTGAAATTATGGATGAATGTCTTATAAAACTCCAAGAAAATTTGCCTCCAAATCTTATTACAGAAATCGATACGACGAATAATTCCCCTGAACAACTTACAAAAATGATAGAACTTATAATAAAAGATATTGGTTAAATTTGTTACAAAGAGTATATTGATATATTAAAATGTGATATTTTATAATACTAATTGGTGATGTATTTGTCACAAGGCAATCGAAAACCTCAGTCTGATATAGCTTCTAAGAAAGTTAGAGAACAATCAGCAAAAGGTAAGAGAAAGATTTTCTCTCGAGAGAATTTATCAAAAATAATTCTTCCTTCATTGTTTTTGATTGCTATAATTATGACCCCGGTACTTTTTGAAGCTTTTAATGTACGTCATGAACGCATTGATGATATAATCAATAAGGAATACGATGATAATTGGCCCTTTCCAGGTCTAGGAGATGCTCCCAGTCAAAATCTTGATCCGAGCTTAAATAACGATAGTGATGATTTTATGGATCTTTTTACAGAAGGTATACCTGAAGAAAGTCAAGATATTATTTTGTATCGTGTTTCACCTTATGATTCCAATAATCAATATTATTGGCGTATGGAAGCTTATGATACTTATACTATGGATGCTTGGGAAAGGAATTTTTCAACTACTACTTATCCAGGTTATAGTACTTCTACTGGTGATGGTGAATTTTCCGTTACATCAATGGAAATGACTTATCTTGGAGGAGAACTTTCTCGTTATTTCCCTGTACCTTATCATTATATAAATTCGGAAAAATTATATGAAAATTATCAATTTAGTCCATCAGGAGATGTTATATCAACTAGCATGGATCAAGATATGTATGGTTGTAAAATCATTAGTGGTGAGTTTACTCCAACAGTAGCTAATACAACTCTTTCTTACACGGTTGAATATACAAAACAAGATAATTCGGATATTAAGGCAAATTCAGCTGGATATAGTGCATTATCTAATTATCTTTCCCTTAATCCTGGGTTAGCAGCAAGATATTTACAAATACCTTCTGGTTATTCAACTACTGCTCAATATACTACCTCCATTGCATCTGACCTATATGATCCCACTAAAACTATTTATGGTCAAGTTATGAAAGATATGCTTTGGTTGTCTACAAATTGTACATATGATGTAAACATGTTATTGGGCTTATCTGATGATGCTCCTGCAACAGGAGAGGATTATGTCAATTGGTTTTTAACGCGTCATAGTGGCACTGCAGCTCATTTTGCAGCCTCCTTAGCAATTTTATGTAGGTTACAAAATATTCCTTCTCGTATTATTTTGGGATTTTCTTATGGTGATAATGGTGGCAGTGAATTTCTAATTCGTGCAAGACATTTACATTCTTGGGTAGAAATATTTGTTCCTTTTAGTAGTACAACTGGTTATTGGGTTGCATTTGATCCTTCACCACTAATTCCTGGAATAAGAGAAAGTTATGGTAATAATGTTATTGGTGTTAATCCGATTTTTTACTGTTCTAATGAATTCTTTTTATTCCCACATATGCTTCCTACAGCTCCTTCACCTTATATATTTGAACCTAATCCATTATCAAATGCTTGGTATCAAGACCCATATCCTCCTAATGCTTGGTTTGGTCCTTATGTTAATCGTACACAATCATTTTCTATATTTGCAATTTTAGCAAGTGGTAGTTTAACTGATTTACTTGTTTATCTTTACTCTGGTGATCCAGGGGATTTAGATTTTGTAGAAGGAGAAGAAATTACTTTCTATGATACTACTGATAATATTATATTAGGTTCAGCAATAACTGATTCAGGTGGAAATGCTTCCATTAATTATGCTTATCCGATTACAGCAAATAGTGGCTTGCACAAAATCTCTGCTGAATGGCTTGGAACCGAAGTTCCAATATATGATCTTCAATATATAACTGTTAATCTACAAGAAGATGATTTCCAAGAGTCTGGTGTTATACTCACTGGAATCATTAATATTACTTCTGGATATCCTGAGCAAATAACAAATTCATTTTCTAATATAGAGTTTAATCAAAAATATATAATTCTAAATTTACCACTAAAATTGATTACTCAAGATTACGTTCCATTATTGATTTTTATTATATTAAAGAAATTTACCTAAAGTAATCTCTTTCTTCAGGTCGAATTAATGTTTTTGCTGAAATTTCTCCTTTTTCGTATTGATATCCTCGAATTATTATTACAGGAAATCCTTCATTTGCTTCTCCCATAACTAAACCTGCTGCAGAACATAATTGGTCTGCGTCTGAAGTTACTGAACTTTTTAATTTATAGCCAAACAAATCAATTTTTTCTATATAATTTTTTAATGGATTTATACCTGAACAACCTATTGCTATATTTATTGCTCCCATCCTAAATGGTCTATTGTGCGTGTCGGATATTATAACTGCTACATCTTTCTTCGTTCGTTTTTTGATATCTTTTCTTATTTTTTGAGCTGATTTATCAGGATTAATTGGCAACAGCGAAACTGTATTTTCACCTGGGACATTTGACTTGTCAATACCACTATTTGCACAAACAAAACCATGTTTAGTTTCTGTTATTAAAACACCATTTCTATTTTTACATATATTCTTCGATTCTCTAAGGATCATTTCAACTAATTTAGGATCCTTATTACTTTGTTCAGCAATTTCTTTTGCAAAAGAAGATGGCTCAATATCATTGAGATTAATAATCCTTTTTTCAACTCTCGAGATAATACTTTGCGCAATAACAATAATATCATTTTCCTCAATTGATTTAGTATTTTTCTCGAGTGTATTTAGTATCATTTCAGTTATATTATCCTCTTCTTTAATAATTGGAAAACCTTTCAATGGAAAAATCTCAAGCATAACTAACAATCCTTTTTTTTGAATAAAAATGAAAGAAATGATCCTGTTAAAACAGAATCAATTTTATACAGTAATTTCGATCCCTAATCTTCGTACTAATTCTTTATATCTATTTCGTACAGTTACCTCAGTTACTGTAGCAGTTTCCGCGATTTCTCTTTGTGTTCTTCGTTCTCCCTCTATTATACCTGCTATGTATATTGAAGCTGCTGCTAAACCTGTTGGATCCTTTCCAGCTGTTAACCCATTCTCTTTAGCTTGGTCAATGATTTCAATAGCTCTCTGTGCTGTATGTCCTGATAATCTTAATTCTGCGCTAAATCGAATAATATAGTCATTAGGATTGGCTAAAGGTATTCGTATTTGTAATTCTCTAATAATTAATCTATAACATCTACCTAACTCTTTCTTAGAGATTCGACTATTTTTTGCTATTTCATCTAAGGTTCTAGGAACTCTTCTGATTCTTGCAGCTGCATAAACTGCTGCTGCTATCATAGCTTCAATACTTCTTCCTCTAATGAGATGTCTTTCTATAGCTTTTCTATAAATAACTGCTGCAGTCTCTTTTACAGTTCTAGGAATACCTATTTGTGAGCTTAATCTATCTAATTCACTCATAGCATAAGCTAGATTCCTATCCATTGAAGAATGAACTCTTGTTCTTATTTGCCATTTTCTCAATCTGTAGATTTGTGCTCTTCTTCTGGGTGATAGTTTCTTACCATAAACATCACGATCTTCCCACCCAATTTGTGTTGCTAATCCCTTATCATGAACAGCAAATGATGTAGGTGAACCAACTCTACTTCTTTTATTTCGTTCTTCTGATGTAAAGGCTCTCCATTCAGGCCCCTCATCAATTATATGTTCATCTATAACTGCTCCGCAATTTGTACAGATTCGTTCTCCTCTTGTTGCATCACTAATTATATCTGTTGAACCACATTCAGAACAAGTTGCTTGAGTTTTTTCTTGAGATTCTTCTTCAGACATGCTTTTTTTTACAGCTCCTTTAAGTAGCTTTTTTAAACCTTCTAAAAGCGATGAAGTCCAGTAGTATTCTATTTTAATTCTTTTGAGAAGAGATTTTCAATATGAAGATTACCTCTTCGTACTGATAAAATGACCCCACATATTTTTTTATTTTTTACCGCTTCGGGAAAGATTTTTATATTGCTTCTAACATTTTTCCTTGAACTTAATATATAAATGTTTCGAAAAAATATTTATCTAAAAATAATTTTTCAAATAAAATTATTTTATTTCTATCTAATAATAATAAAAAAAAGAAAATATTAAGACGTCAAGCGTCTTATATTTACAGTTTATTTGAGTTTTGGGTCTAATGCGTCTCGTAAGGCATCTCCCATCAGGTTG
>Ga0307380_10000259_pt1 | contig 91526 bp, 85 predicted proteins | sample UN3MG_FD_202239 | JGI IMG/M metagenome (GOLD analysis project Ga0307380, IMG submission 202239) | Soil microbial communities from Risofladan, Vaasa, Finland - UN-3 | ecosystem: Environmental > Terrestrial > Soil > Coastal area > Acid sulfate soil | place: Finland: Risofladan, Vaasa | collected...
CAACACGGCGGAAACCCCGCCGACGCAAGACCATCAGCGGCATGCGTCAGGACGGCGCCGAACCCGCCGAGGCCGATGAAACCTAACTACCTGGGACAACGGGATAAGCCTTCAAGTTTACCCATCTGAAGAGCATCGTCCTTGCCCAGATTTGCGCCGGACCACAATAACTCGTGAATGACGGGACTGGACACCGCCGAAAATCGTTATAACTACGCGCGATTAAATATAGGATCGTCGCTATGTGGGATTCAATCCGCGAATACTTGCCTGCTGTACTCCGTGGTTGGTGGGGATTCGTCGTAGGATTATTTGGCGGAGCAATCGGCTTAATCCTCGACGCGACCAAGGACTTTAGAGTCCCTTGGTGGGGTTAGTTAGCCGCCTTTGGAATAGGTTTGTTGGTGGCACAGTTCCAAGCGTTTCACAAAGTACGAAAGGAAAGAGATGGTTTCATAACGAAAAAACATGACCAGCAGGTATTAGATGACATAAGCGATTTGCGAACGGGATTAGCAAAACTACGCATTCAAATGGAATCAGATAGCGCCGGTATATACAAAGATCGGTGGGAACGTGAGTTTGACTCACTACACGAAAAGATTGCAGAAAAAATCGAACAGTTCGCTAGCAAAGCAGAGTCTAATATATTTAGGACAAAAGGTAATCTGCCTCGACGAGTAGGGCCTCGTTTGCCACCGCACCAGTTGTTTATTGATATGGCGATAAACGACCTAGATTACTTGAGAGCATTCATTAGTGATTACTCACGAGGAAACAAAAAAAAGTATGATCGATTGAATATGACGACTTGTTAGCAGGCAACGGCGCCCGATCGCATCGAAAAGACGCGATTATCTACTAGTAGATAATTTCGAGAATCCGGTGCTTGTTCCCCTAATGCGTCACCGAGCCGCCGTCGACGACCACCACCTGACCGGTCATGAAGCGCGCCTCCTCCGAAGCCAGCAGCAGCAGCGGGCCGATCAGGTCTTCGGGCTCCTGCTCGCGCTGGATGGCGCGGCTGGCGACCACCGGGCCGCTCATCTTCTCACGCATGGTCGGATGGGCCAGCACCCCGTCGCTCATCACGAAGCCGGGCGCCAGCGTGTTGACGCAGATACCGTCGCCGCCGACCTCGCGGGCAAGTGAGCGCGTCAGCGCCACCACCGCGCCCTTCGAGGTGACGTAGTGGAGGAAATGCGGCGTGCCCTTGAAGACCGTGCCCGAGGCGATATTGATGATGCGGCCGTAGCCGTTCTTGCGCATCTCGGGCACCGCGGCACGGGCGCACAAGAAGGGCCCGCGCACATTGACCGCCATCACCCGGTCCCACTCGTCGGGATCGATCTCGGTGAAGGGCTTAAGCTCGAGATTGGCGAAGATGGCGGCATTGGCGACCAGGATGTCGAGCTGGCCGTAGGTTTCGACCGCGGTGGCGACCATGGCCTCCACGGCGTCGACGTTAGTTACATCGGTCTTCGTGGCGACGGCCTCGCCGCCGGCCTGCTCGATGATCTGGGCGACGGGGGTGGCGTCGAGGATATCGGCGACCACGAGCTTGGCGCCGGCCGCCGCCAGCGCCTTGGCATAGACCGCGCCGATACCCTGCGCGGCGCCCGTGACGATGGCAACGCGGCCCTCGATGCCGGCAAGCCGGCCGTTCTCCATTGGCTGGTCGCTCATGCCGCGCTCTGGGTAGCGCCGGCCTGCTCGGCGAGCAGTTTGTCGACCAGACGGCGGGCCTGCGCGGCCGGGCGGTCGGCATTGATATCGACCAACAGCGCCTCCGGCTTGGCGCGCAGGAGGGCGTGCTGACGCTCAAGCATTTCCTGATCCTCAAGAAAAGTGTTGTAGATGCCTTTGTCGAGCATCTCGGTGATCGCCGCGTCCTCGGTTTTGTAGTCGCGCGGGAACGACCAGAAGTAATGCGTCGAGTCCTCGGTTTCCGGAGTGATGCCGTCATAAAGGATGTGGGTTATGCCGGCGCTCCGATCGCCGTCGGCCGCGCCGGTGCCCGCCGTCGCCACCCCGGCATCGAGCCAGACATGGCTGGGCGGCTCGAAATGCAGGAGCTGCCAGCGGTCGACCTTCTCCTTGCGCTCGCCGTATCCGCCGGTGGCCGCATAAAGCGGCGGCGGGTCGATATCGAGCATCCAGCGCGCCGCGGTGACGCTGGGGCGCTCGTTGACGACCTTGCCAAGCGGCGAGACATCGAGCGCCGATGCGTTGTTCGCCTTGACCTTGGCGAGCGGCGTGCTTGCGACATGCTCATTGCCGATGGTCTTGGCATGCAGAAATGTCTCGTGCGTGAGGTCGAGCAGGTTATCGACCAGAAGCTGGTAATGGCAGTCAAACCGCAGATATCCACCGACGAACGACCAGTCAGGGTCGGTATTGAAACTTACGTGCGGGATCTTCGCCTCGTCGGCCAGCGCCGGATCGCCCATCCAAATCCAGGAGAACTTCCAGCGGTCGACGATGGGATATTTGCGCACCCGCGCCTGGGGCGGGATCGCGGTCTGGCCCGGAATGGCAACGCACTGCCCGTCGGCGTTGTAGGTCATGCCGTGATAGCCGCATTGCAGCTGGTCGCCGCCAACAACGCGGCCCAACGACAGCGGCGCCGAGCGATGGCAGCAGCGATCCTCGAAGGCGACCGGCGCGCCGGCGGCGGTACGAAAGAAAACAATCGGCTCGCCCAGGATGGTGCGGGCCAGCGGCGCCTCGCCGATTTCCTCCGGCCAGGCTGCGACGTACCAGTAGTTCTTGAGAAACATGGAACGAGCCCTCCCCTCCGTGCGGTTTATCCGGCCGTTTTCGCCGACCGCTCTTGCTGGCCGATCTTCGGGGTGGGCAGGGGGAGTGTCAACTGGGCAGCCGCCCAAGGGGGTATGGCTTGGCGCAGATCAGCCTTGCGTCGGGGAGATGGGCGGGTTTTGGGCTTGGACGAAATTGCAGGAGCCGGAGGAGGCGCTTTCCCAGTCCCGGGACCGGTGCTGAAACGCCTGCGGTGCTGAAACGCCTTCGGCGTTTCAGCCTTTGTCGCGCATCAGCCGGCCCTTCTCGCGGTCCCAGTCGCGCTGCTTGTCGCTCTCGCGCTTGTCGTACTGCTTCTTGCCCTTGGCCAGACCAATCTCGATCTTGGCGATGCCGCGCGGATTGAAATAGAGCGCCAGTGGCACGATGGTCATGCCGCCCTGCTGAACCCCGCCGACGAGCTTTTCGATCTGGCGCTTGTGCAGCAGCAGCTTGCGCGTCCGGCGCGGCGGATGGTTGTCGCGGCCGGAGGCGTATTCGGCAATGTAGGAATTGTGCAGCCAGATCTCGCCGCCCATCTCGTTGGCGTAGGCCTCGCGGATATTGGCATGACCGGCGCGCAGCGATTTGACCTCGGTGCCGGACAGCATGATCCCCGCCTCCATCTTCTCCTCGATGAAGTAGTCGTGCCGGGCACGCCGGTTCTGCGCCACCTGGCGGTAGCGGTTCTCGTCGGACTTGGCATTCTTTTTCTTCTGGGCCATGGACGCCGATCAGGACTTTCCGCCCGACCCTATCAACGCCGGCTCGATGCGATCCATCGCCCAGTCGATATCGTCGCGCGTGATGACCAGCGGCGGGGCGAAACGGATCGTGTTGATGTGGGTTTCCTTGCAGAGAATGCCGGCGCCCTTGAGCACCTCGCAATATTGGCGCGCGCCCTTGGCCTCGGGCTCGAACTCGACCGCGATCATCAGGCCGCGGCCGCGCACCTCGCGGATCAGGTTGTTGCGCACGCCGCGCAGGCGCTCCATGAAATAGTCGCCCATCCTGGCGGCGTTCTCGACCATGCCTTCCTCGACCAGCACGCGCATGGCGGCGCGCGCCACGGCGCAGGCAAGCGGGTTGCCGCCGAAGGTGCTGCCATGCTCTCCGGGCTTCAGCACGCCCAGGACCTCCGAATTCGAGAGCACTGCGGAGACCGGATAAAAGCCGCCGGAGAGCGCCTTGCCGACCAGGGTCAGATCGGCCTCGATGCCCTCATGCTCCTCGGCGAGCAGCTTGCCGGTGCGGCCAAGCCCGGTCTGGATCTCATCGAGGATCAGCATGACGTTTTCGGCCGTGCAGATCGCGCGGATTTCCTTCAGATAGCCCTCGGGCGGGATCACCACCCCGGCCTCGCCCTGGATCGGCTCGACCAGGAAGCCCACCGTATTGGGGGTGATCGCCGCTTTCAGCGCGCCCGCGTCGCCGAACGGGATGACCTTGAAGCCCGGCGCGAACGGCCCGAAGCCCGAGCGCGCGGCCGGATCGGTTGAAAATCCCACGATCATCAGCGTGCGGCCGTGGAAATTGTTGCGGCAGACGATGATCTCGGCCTTGCCCTCGGGCACGCCCTTGACCTCGTAGCCCCATTTGCGCACGGCCTTGACGGCGCTTTCGACCGCCTCGGCGCCGCTGTTCATCGGCAGCACCTTCGACGTATTCGTGAGCGCGCAGATCTCCTGGTAGAAAAGCGCAAGCTGGTCGTTGTGGAAGGCGCGCGAGGTCAGCGTGAGCTTGCCCGCCTGCTCGATCATCGCCGCGAGGATCTTGGGATGGCAGTGGCCCTGGTTGACGGCCGAATATGCCGACAGACAGTCCAGATACCTGTTGCCGTCGGTATCCCAGACCCAAACACCTTCGCCGCGCGACAGCACGACATCGAGCGGATGGTAATTATGAGCGCCCAGCGCATCCTCGATTTCGACGAAGTCGCGCTTGGATCTGGGTTTGGTTTTGGGAGTTCTGGCCATGGCGTAAAGATGTGGTCGGCGGCGAGGCGTTCAAGCGCGGTATTCGAGCCGGGAGGCGAGCTTCCGGGAGGGGCCTTGACATAAAGCGTCGTTGCAGGTCCCCATCCTGGCCATGATCAGTGTCGGAACAAAGCGCTAGATGGCGCGCGCCAGGCCCAACCCGGCGCAGAACGCCTACGCGGCGCTGCCCGCCGTGAGCCGGATGCTCGCCTGGCCGGCGGTGCGCTCGCTGGCCGCCGCCCATGGCGCCGCTGCAACGCTGGAGGCCGTGCGGGCTGCGCTCGACGATGCGCGGGACGCGATTGCGGCCGGCACGGATGCGCAAGGTCTTGCCGGCGAGACGGCGCTGGCGGCAGATGTCGCCGCGCGGCTCGAGGCGCTTTTTGCGCCGCCGCTCAAGCGCGTCTTCAACCTGACCGGCACGGTGATCCACACCAATCTCGGCCGCGCGCCGCTCGCCGCCGAAGCCATCGCAGAGATCGCGGCGACGGCGGCGGGCCCCGTAAACCTGGAATTCGATCTGGCGAGCGGACGACGAGGCGACCGCGACGACCTCCTGGAGGAGCAGATTTGCCGGCTGACCGGCGCCGAGGCGGCGACGGTGGTCAACAACAACGCAGCCGCCATACTGCTGATGCTGAACACGCTGGCCCGGCGCAAGGAAGTGGTGGTCTCGCGCGGCGAGCTGGTGGAGATCGGCGGCGCCTTCCGCATCCCCGACGTGATGGCGCGCGCCGGCGCCAAGCTGCACGAGGTCGGCACGACCAACCGCACGCATTTGAAGGATTATGACAGCGCGATCAGCGACAAGACCGCCTGTATAATGAAGGTGCATACGAGCAATTACGAGGTGCGGGGTTTCACCAAATCCGTGCCCGAGGCTGATCTCGCCGCGCTGGCGCGCGCGCATGGCCTGCCCTTCGTGGTCGATCTCGGCAGCGGCATGCTGATCGATCTGGAAGACTTCGGCCTGCCCCATGAGCGTACCGCGCGCGAGACGCTCGGCAAAGGCGGGGCTGGCGGCGCCGATCTCGTCACCTTCAGCGGCGACAAGCTGCTGGGCGGACCGCAGGCCGGCATCATCGCAGGGCGCGCCGAGCTTGTCGCCAAGATCAAGCGCAACCCGATGAAGCGCGCGTTGCGTCTCGACAAGCTGGTCATCGCTGCACTGTCGGCGACCTTGCGGCTCTACGAGGATCCGGGCCGCCTGGCCGAGCGTTTGCCGGTGCTGCGCCTGTTGACCATGCCGGCGGACGAAATCGCAGCCCGCGCCAAACGGCTGTGCCCGGCACTCGCCAAGGCGCTGGACGGTGCCGCGACGGTCGAGGCCGTGCCCTGCAAAAGCCAGATCGGCAGCGGCGCCCTGCCCGTCGACCTTTTGCCGAGCACGGCATTGGCGATCCGGCCGGCCGGCGAGAAAAGGCGTGGTGGAAAGACGGCCGCCTTGGCGGCGGCGTTCCGCGATCTGCCCATGCCGGTGATCGGGCGCGTCAGCGACGGTGCGCTGTTGTTAGACCTGCGCTGCCTGGAAGACGAAGCGGCCTTCGTGGAGCAGCTTGGCAGGCTCGACCTTTCGGGACTAACGGCGCCCGCAAAGCCATGATCATCGCCACCGCCGGCCATGTCGATCATGGCAAGACCTCGCTTTTGAAGGCGCTGACCGGCGTCGATGCCGACCGGCTGCCCGAAGAGAAAAAGCGCGGCCTCACCATCGATCTGGGCTTCGTCTATGACACGGCGATCGCGCCGGACACGGTGATCGGTTTCGTCGACGTGCCGGGCCACGAGCGCTTCATCCACAACATGCTGGCCGGCGTGACCGCGATCAGCGGCGCCATGCTGGTGGTTGCCGCCGATGACGGGCCGATGCCCCAGACCCGCGAACATCTCGCCATTCTCGATCTGGTCGGCATCGAAACGGGCTTCGTCGTGCTCACCAAGATCGACAAGGTCGACGACGCGCGGGTGTCTGCCGCAGCGGATGAGATCGTCGCCTTGCTCGATGGAACCCGCCTGGCCGGCGCGCCGATCTTCCCGGTTTCCGCCACGCAAGGCACCGGTGTGGACGGTGTTGCGGCACATCTGCGCATGCTCGCGGAGGCCGAGCAACGCGCGGCGCCTCATGGCAACTTCCGGCTCGCCATCGACCGCGCATTTACCATTGCAGGCGCCGGTGTCGTAGTGACGGGGCTGATCAGCGCGGGCTCGGTTCGGACGGGCGACGCCGTCATCCTGTCCCCCGAGGGCCGCGAGCTGCGCGTACGCGGCCTGCGCGCCCAGGACCGGCCGGTTGACAAAGCTGTGCTGGGCGACCGCTGCGCCATCAATCTCGCCGGGCGGATCCACAAGGAAGAGATCAAGCGCGGCGACTGGATCGTCGCGGAGCGAGCGCATGGCCTGTCACGCCGGATCGATGTCGCGCTCAAGGTGCTCGGCACCGAAGAGCGCGCCCTCAAGCACTGGGCCCCGGTTCATATCCATCTTGGGACGGCCGACGTGACCGGCCGGGTTGCCTTGCTCGAAGGCAAGGCGATCGAACCGAAAGGCTCGGGGCTGGCGCAGCTCGTGCTCGATACGCCGGTCAGCGCGAAGGCCGGCGATGCGGTCATCATCCGTGATCAGTCGGCGCGGCGGACGCTTGGCGGCGGCAAGATCGTCGATCCGCTCTCGCCGCGGCGCGGCCGGGCCCGGCCCGAACGCCTGGCCTGGCTGCGGGCGCTGCTCGATCCGGACCGGGAGGCGGCGTTGGCCGCGATCCTCGCCGCAGCACCGGGCGGCGCGCCGCTCAATTCGCTCGAGGCGGCCTGGAACCTGAGCGCGGCCGAGGCCGAAGCGATGCGTGCGCGGGTCGCTGTCTGCTGCATCGGCGAGGATGGGATTATTGGTCTGACACAGGCCCATCACGACGCGCTGGCCGCCGCAGTCCTCGCTGGTTTGGAGGATTGGCACCGGGCCCATCCGAATGCCGGCGGCGCGAACGGCCCTGCCCTGATGCGTTCCCTGCCGCTTCGCGTGCGGCCGGCGGTGTTCGATCACATCGTAGCCACGCTGATCGGGTCCGGCGAGATCTCGGGCGCCGGCGCGGTGCTGCAGCGGCGCGGCTTTGCCGCCGTGCTGAGCCCGGCCGACGAGAAGGACTGGCAGCGCGTCCGGGCGATCATGGATGCGGCCACGGCGCGCCCGCCGACGATCCACGAAATCGCCGAAGAGCTTGGTATGGCGCAGGACCAGATCGCGCGCCTCCTGGCACGGGTCGCCAAGATCGGGTTGGTCGCGCGCGTCTCGGCCAACCGCTACATGACCCAGGCGGCCTTGCAGACACTGGCCGGCATCGCCGAGCGGGAGGCGCGCGCGCTGCCGGGCGGGCGCTTCTCCGTCGCCGCCTACCGCGACTGGTCGGGCATGGGCCGCAACCTCAGCATCGAGCTCCTGGAGTTCTTCGACAAGGTCAAATTCACGCGCCGGCTTGGCAATGAACGGGAGATACTGCGGCCGGCGGCAGGTGTTTTCGGCGCCGAGGAGGCCGCCGCGCCGTCTCAAGAGCCCGTGAAGGCGGGTTGATTAGCTTGGACCGCACCAGATCGGCCGTGCTAGAGCATTTTCCGTTCGGATGGCATCACCAAACCGCTCCCACGCAAGTGGAAAATGCGCTAGCCAAGCCGACGGAAGGGGATCGGTTCCCGGTGGGCCGCGCGGGCTTCAAACCCGTTGGGACGCGCCAGGCGTGTCTGGTGGGTTCGACTCCCACCCTCTTCCGCCAGTTTTCCCCTGGGCCGTCTGCCGGCGGTCCAGCTCGCACCTACAGCTTGCCCGGCTTTCATGCAGACTGACGCCCCCGTCACATGCGACATCGTGCTGGTCGGCGGCGGCCATTCCCACGTCGCGGTCCTGAGAAGCTTCGGCATGAAGCGCGAGTCGGGGGTACGCCTCAATTTGATCTCGCCGGCTTCCTTCACGCCCTATTCCGGCATGTTGCCGGGCTATCTTGCCGGGCATTACACGCTTGAGGAGACGCATCTCGACCTGCGCGCCCTCGCCCGCTTCGCAGGCGCGCGCTACACCCAGGCGGCAGCGACCGGCATCGACCTTGCCGCCGGCACGGTCGCCTGCGCCGGGCGCCCGCCGCTTGCCTTCGATCTCCTCAGCATCGACATCGGCTCGACCCCCGCATCGGGCGAAATCGACGGCGCGGAGATCGCCATCCCGGTCAAGCCCGTCGACCGTTTCCTGGAACGCTGGGAAGCGGTGGAGCGCGCGATCGTCGCGCAGGGCGGCCGCCACCGGCTCGTCGTGATCGGCGCCGGCGCCGGAGGAACCGAGGCGGCATTGGCACTCAATTTTCGCATTCGCAAGGCGCTGGAGCGCGCCGGCAAGCCTGCCGATGGGTTCGAGGTCGCGGTTGTCGCCCAATCGGCCGAGCCGCTAGAGACCCATGGGCGCGGGACCAGGCAGCGCATGCGCCGGGCGCTCGACCGCGCCAACATCGCCTTTCATGGCGGACGCACGGTGCGGGCGATCGCGGACAACAAGTTCATCTGCGATCCGGCGCTCGATCTCGGCTTTGACAGCGCCGTGCTGGTGACCCCGGGCGCGGCGGCCGGCTGGCTCACCGAGACAGGGCTGGCGCTCGACGAGCGCGGCTTTATCCGGGTTCACGGCACGCTGCAATCGGTGAGCGATGCACGCGTCTTCGGCGCCGGCGACACCATCGCCTTCGAGCCAGGGGCTTTGCCCAAGAGCGGCGTCTATGCCGTACGCCAGGGACCGGTGCTGGCAGCGAGCTTGCGGGCACTGGCGACGGGCGGGACACCGCGCGCCTATCACCCGCAGCCGCGCACGCTCGCGCTGATCTCCGTGGGCGAGAAACGCGCGGTGCTGTCTTATGCCGCGCTCTCGGTCGAGGGCGGCTGGGCCTGGCGCTTCAAGGACTGGATCGACCGGCGCTGGATGCGGAAGTACCAGGAGCTGCCGGAGATGCAGGACGATGCCGGTGAGGCCGAAGCTGGCGGCTTCGACCCGATGCGCTGCGGCGGCTGCGGCGCCAAGGTGCCGGCGGATGTTCTGAAGAAGGCGCTGGCGTCGATTGCGCCCAATCAGGCGGCCGCGACGAACATTCTCGTCGGCCTCGATGCGCCGGACGACGCCGCGGTGATCACCCCGCCTCCGGGCAAGGCGCTGGTGCAGACGTTCGATCAGTTCCGTGCCTTCATCGAGGATCCTTATCTTTTTGGCCAGATCGCCGCCAACCATTGCCTGGGCGACATCCACGCCATGGGGGCGGAACCGGCCTCGGCGCTCGCCGCCGTAACCCTGCCCTACGCAAACGCGGCGAAGATGGGCGGCGACCTGAGCCAATTGCTGAGCGGCGCGCTCGCGACCTTCGCCGGGGACGGGGTGGCGCTGATCGGCGGGCATACCGGTGAGGGTAGCGAGATGATGCTGGGCTTCACCATCAACGGCTTCATCGATGAGGACGCCATGTTGCGCAAGGGCGGCTTGCGGCCAGGCGACGCGCTGATCCTGACCAAACCGCTCGGCACCGGGGCGCTGCTCGCGGCCGATATGCGCCACGCCGCCGATGGCCGCTGGATCGATGCGGCGATCGCCGCGATGCTGCAATCGAACGGCCCGGCAGCGCGCATTGCGCGACAGCATGGCGCCAGCGCCGCCACCGACGTCACCGGCTTTGGCCTGGCCGGCCATCTGATCGAGATGGCCGAGCCGGCGGGCGTGACAGTGTCTTTGCAGCTTTCGGACATACCGGTTCTGGCAGGCGCCCTGGAGGTCATGGCCAAAGGCATCGTGAGCTCGATCCAGCCCGACAACGAGCGGAGCGTGGGCGGTAAACTGGCAGCAGGCGGCGATGGCGCGAAGCGTGCGATCTTGTTCGATCCCCAGACGGCGGGCGGGTTGCTGATCGGCCTGCCCAAAGCCGACGCTGCAGCGTGCCTCGCGGACTTGCGGGGCGCTGGATATACTGAGGTCAGCGAAATCGGGCGCATCAGCCGGCGCGAAGGCAATGAGCCGCTGATCGCCTTGGCGTAAATCACCACAGGCAGCCCAGGGAGCAAACACGAGTGACAGCCCCATGCGCGATGTAGACGAACTGGTCGACGGCTATCGCCGCTTCCTCGCCGGCCGCTACCGTGAGGAAGCGGCACTCTATGGCGCGCTGGCGGCGTCGGGTCAGGCCCCCAAGGTCATGGTGATCGCCTGCTGTGACAGCCGGGTCGATCCAGCAGCGATCTTCAGCGCCGGTCCGGGGCAGCTTTTCGTTGCGCGCAACGTCGCCAATCTGGTGCCGCCGTTCGAGCCCCATGGCGACTATCACGGCACCAGCGCGGCACTCGAATTCGCGGTCAACGGGCTCGGCGTCGAAACGATCCTGGTGATGGGTCATGCGCGCTGCGGCGGCGTGCGCGCCTATCTCGACGGGATTTACGAGGGCAAGGCGCAGCACGGCTTCATACAGCGCTGGATGTCGCTCTTGAAACCTGCACGCATGGACGCCTTGCGCGAAGCCGGCGACAAGCCGATCGAGGCGCAAGCCCAGGCGCTCGAATTCGCGGCGGTCCGCCATTCGATCGAGAACCTGGAGACTTTCCCCTTCATCAAGGAGCGCCTCGCCGATGGGCGCTTACGCCTGCGCGGCGCCTATTTCGACATCGCCGACGGCATCCTGCTCGCCCTCGACCCCGACAGCCGGCAGTTCGCGCCAGTAACCTGACGGCCCGTCCCGCCGCCATCGTCCGTGACAGCCGAGATCAAGCCTCGGCGCTCTCCGGCACTGCCCCGAAGGCGTTGATGCCGAGCTGATCGCGCATACCCTCGGTCATTTCCGCCTTTTCCTCTTCCAGCGGGATCCCGGTCGCGTCCGCGACGCGGTCGATGGCGTTGAAGAGCGCGGCAACGCCAGCCGCATCCGACAACGCCGCCCCGCCCATGGCATCGATCACCGCAGTGCGGGCCGCATCGAGCCGGGCAGTATCGGCGCCCACGGCGGCCTCGGCGAACTCGATCAGGATGGCGGCATTGGGGATGCCGCTGTCGTCGCCGCTCTGACCCAAAAGCGCGTTCAGATCGTAGTCGTCACCAGAATGTTGACCGCTCGCACGGAGCAGTGCCGCATGGCTGGTGGTTCAGTAAACGCACTGGTTTATGGCGGAGACCCTGCCGGCGATCATCTCGATCTGGGCATGGCTGATGGCGCGGTACTCAGTGCCGAAGTCGCGCATCTGGGCGCCGGTCATGTAAAGCGTGTTCGCCATTTCCCAGAAGCTGCGCGCGGTCGCCGGCACGAAGGTCAGCGCGCGGCGGATATGTGCGGGCGCACCCGCGTAAAACTCGGCTTGGAGCGGGCCGTCGACATCGGCGTCGAGCGTCGGCACCCAGGCAAGCTCGGTGTTGAGCTGGTCGGGCGTATCGGGGCTCGGCGCGCCGGCAGCAGCCGCCGGGATCGCGGGGGCCGCCATGCCGATCCCACGACAATACGTGTCGACGGCGACGACGCTAACCACGACGCCGATCAGCTCGACATATTCGCCGACCTCGATGCCGCCATCGGTGACCTCGCGGAACCAGCGCTCGGTGAGCCGTCCGGGATCGCTGATGACGCGGTGGATGACGTCGACCCAGGCCTCGAGCAAGGCGCCCAGATGGCTGTGTTCGCCGGTGATCGCGTATGGCGAGACCGCCGCTTTTCGGTCGTCGCAGAGCGTACAGCCCGCGACATTGCGTGCCTCGGCCGCGATGGCGACGCGCTGTTCGGCGGTGAGCCAACTTCCCGGCTCGCCGATCCGCGCCCAGACCCGCGGCAACGCCGCCGCGACGTCATCGCGCACCGGGGCCGGAGCGATATCGAAAGACAGACTGCCCATGCCAGGCGACCTCCGTGTCAAACCAAACCAGTTGCCGGGTACACATAATCCGGCGCTGGCGGATCGTAGCCTTCCCGATCCCAATGGACAATGGCCGGCAATGGGGGCCGGGCATTGCATTCGGCGGGCGGCGCGGGCACAGTTGGCAGCTCGGCGGGCACAGGCCAAGAGCGAAGGAATTCCATGTCTGAGAAATTGGGAAGCGGCGCCAGTTTTCCGAAGCTGACGCTCAATCTGGTCGGTGGCGGCACGCTTGATCTGCCGGACGGCCTGGATGCAAAGTACCGCGCCATCCTGTTCTACCGGGGCCATTGGTGACCCTATTGCCGCCGTCAGTTGGACGGCTTCAGAGAGCATAGAGAGGCCATCGAGGCGGCCGGCGGCACGATCGTCGCGGCCAGCGTCGACGATGTCGAGAAAGCCGGCGAGATTGCCGAGGGCAAGGGTTTTCCCTTCGGCTACGGCGTCACCCGCGGGATCGCCGATCAGCTGGGCTCATGGTGGGAGGACCGCCGCGGTATCATCCAGCCGTCCGACTTCTTGCTGAATGCAGAAGGCAAGGTGATGGCGTCGAGCTACAGCGACGGGCCGATCGGCCGTTTTGACGCCGCAGACGTGCTCAAGGTGATCAACTTCTACGAGTCCAAGAAGTAGCCGCGCGCGCGTCAGCGCCGCTGTAACTTGATATGGTAAGCCCGGCCGCCACAATCGGCGGCCGGGCTTACCATTTTCCTAAACTATCCCGGCTTGCGCGCCAGGAAGGCGTAACCGAACACCTTGAAGATGCGCGCGTTGGCTTCGCCGCCCGCGCCGCCGAATGTATCGACCGGAGGTCCGACCTTCACATCGACGAAGCCGCAATCCGTCATCATTCGCTGCCAGCCTTCGCACGGAAGACCACCAGCAATTCAAGCCGTCCACAGATCGATATTCGATACCGCCGATTCGGGAACCGGGGCACCGTTGGCGATATCGGCGAACTGCAGCACCCCGCCTGGCCGGAGAACCCGGTCGATCTCGGCGAAGACGCGCTTTTTGTCAGCGCACAAATTGATCACGCCGTTGCTGATCACGACATCGGCCCAGCCATCCTCGACCGGCATATCCTCGATGAGGCCGTCGCGAAACGAGACGACTTGGCCTAGTCCCATCGCTTCAGCCGTGTTGGACGATTTGTCGAGCATTTCCTGTGTCATATCGATGCCGACGACACGGCCCTCCGAGCCGACCTGCTGCGCTGCGATGAAGCAGTCGAAGCCGCCGCCCGATCCGATATCGACGACGCGTTCGCCGGGTTCGAGAGTGCGAAGCGAGAAGGGATTGCCGACGCCCGCAAACGATTCCACCGCCGCGTCGGGCAGTGGGTCGACCACGGCGTCCGCATAACCGAGCCGCCGTGCCAGCGGGCGTCCGGTATGGAAGTGGTAGTCTCCGTTGGGGTCGACCGCCACTTCGCGATACTTCTCCTTCACTTCCTCGCGAAGGCTGACGGCGTCGACAGGGGTTTCCCCTGACGTCATCACCTTCGTTGAAATGCGTCCCCCCGCTTGGAGTTTTTCCGGTAGGCGCAATCACCATATCAAGGTCGTACGCAAACACCAGCAAACGAACGCGTGGTCAGTAACGCCAACGCCGTTGTATCGTTTGCTTGGTCGCCGCAATGGATCATGATGCGCGCGCCGGTGCGGACCGAAGATCCGGCGTCACCTTGAACGAACTCGGCAAATGTCGTGAGCATGCAAACCGGACAGACGCCGTCACCGTCGGGAACCCGCGTGGCGCTTTCCTCGCTCGGCAGTTTCATAGGTCTGGGCGCGCTTCTCTTTGTCCCGGCGGGACGGTTGGATTGGGTCCTGGGCTGGCTCTATCTCGCGATCGTCACCGCGTATTTCGCCGCCACCTACGCGTATCTGCTCCGCGTGAATCCCGAGCTGATAGGCTACCGCATGCGGATCGGCAAGGGCACCAAATCTTGGGACAAGATGTGGGCCTGGCTGAGTACGCCGGTATTTCTGGCCATCCACGTCGTCGCCGGGCTCGATGCCGGCCGCTATGGGTGGTCGGCGATGCCGTGGTGGCTTTGGCCGGTTGGGCTCGCGGCTTTTCTGCTCGGCAGCGCGCTGCTCAACTGGTCGATGGGCGTCAACCCCTTCTTCGAGAAGACGGTGCGGATCCAGACCGACCGAGCCCACCGGGTTATCGACAGCGGTCCCTACCGTTTCGTGCGCCACCCCGGCTATGTCGGCTTCGCCGGCTGGATCGCCGCCGCGCCGTTGTTGTTGGGATCGTTTTGGGCATTCGCTCCCGCCGCATTGTCGCTGGCATCGCTAGTCACGCGCACTGCGCTCGAGGATCGAACCTTGCAGAACGAATTGGCCGGTTACGCCGACTACGCGCAGCGCGTCCGGTATCGGCTGGTTCCGGGTATTTGGTGACGCTTTGTCCGGCGCCGCTAGTCGAAGGCCGTCTGATGGCGGCTCAGGATCTGCTCGCCAAACAGGCTCGCCACCAGTTCGACGACGAGCTCGGCCGTCTGGTTGCGCAGATCGAGCGCCGGGTTGAGCTCGGTGATCTCCATCGAACCGAGCAACCCGGTTTCAAAGAGCATCTCCATGCAAAGCTGCGATTCGCGGTAGGTCGGCCCGCCCTTCACCGTGGTGCCGACGCCGGGCGCGATCGTCGGATCGAGGAAATCGACGTCGAAGCTCAGATGCAGATGGCCGCCGCGCGCGGTGACGTGGCTGGCCACCTCATCCATGACATCGCGCATCCGCCGCTCGTCGATCGCGCGCATGTCGTAGACGGTGAGGTCCGCTTTCAGCACCGCCGCCTTCTCCACGTGATCGACCGAGCGAACGCCGAGCAGCACGAGATCGTCCGGCGCCAGGATCGGCGCGCCGCGCCCGAGCCCGGCTAGCGCCGGCGGCCCCTCGCCGCACAGGATCGCCACCGGCATGCCGTGGATGTTGCCCGAAGGCGAAGTCTGCGGCGTGTTGAAATCGGCATGCGCGTCGAGCCAGACCACCGTCAGCGGCATGCCCGACGCCGCGCAATGTTCGGCGACGGCGGCGATCGAGCCGATCGCAATCGAATGATCGCCGCCCATCACCAGCGGCAACCGTCCGGCCGCGAGCGACGCGGCGACGGCAGCCTGAAGATTGCGGCACCATTCGGTGGTCTCTTCAAGATGGCGGTAGCCGTCGCGGACGGCGGCGTCCGGATTGGGCGGACCGGAGACGTTGCCGGCATCGAGCACGCTCAACCCCATCTTGCGCAGCATCAAATCGAGGCCAGCGACCCGCAGCGCCTCGGGCCCCATCGAGCTGCCCCGATCGGCGGCCCCGATATCGGTCGGCGCCCCGATCAGCTCGATGGTGGGCTTGCTCGTCATGCGGTTCGAGCCGGGGCCGGCGAGCGCCGTCTCATGGTTGGAGACGCGCCGCCGTTGCGCCGCTCCTCACCATGAAGCTCCTGGGAACTGGGTGGATAAGGCATTCGCCACCATACACAGCTTCATACTGAGGTGCCGTGCGTTGCCCGGCGTCTCGAAGGACGGCCGCAAGACTTAGATGACCGCCCCCGCCCTAACCCGCCTTGGCGGCGCGCGCCTTGTCGAGGAGGCCGATGGAAACCATCACGTCCTCGACCCGGCGCTTGGTGTCCTCGGCGATCTCGCAGATCGGCAGCCGCGCCTCGGCGCTGCACAGGCCGAGCAGGCTGGCCGCGTATTTGACCGGTCCGGGGCTGGTCTCGCAGAACAGCGCCTCGTGCAGCGGCAGCAACAGATCGTTGATCTCGCCAGCGCGGTCGAGGTCGCGGGCGGCCCAGGCGTCGTGCATTTCCGCGCACAGCGCCGGCGCGACGTTGGCGGTGACCGAGATGCAGCCGATCCCGCCTTGCGCCAGGAACGGAATTGCTGTCGCGTCCTCGCCGGAAAGCTGGATGAAGTCGGGGCCGGACGCGACGCGCTGCTGGAGCGGGCGGGCCAGATCGGCGGTCGCGTCCTTCACCCCGACGACATGGGGCAGCGCCGCGAGCCGGTCCATGGTTTCGACCGATATGTTGACGATCGAGCGGCCAGGGATGTTGTAGATCAGCATCGGCAGATCGGTGGCGTCATGGATCGCCTTGAAATGCTGGTAGAGCCCCTCTTGGGTGGGCTTGTTGTAGTAGGGCGCGACCGAAAGCTGGTAGTCGGCGCCGGCCTTTTTGGCGTGCTGGGCAAAGCCGATCGCCTCGTCGGTGCAGTTCGAGCCCGCGCCAGCGATCACCGGCACCCGGCCCGCCGCCGCCTCGACGCAGACCTCGACCACCCGGCGGTGCTCGGTATGCGACAGCGTGGGCGATTCGCCGGTGGTGCCGACGGGCACCAGCCCATCGGTGCCGCTTTCGATCTGCCATTCGATCAGGCGGCGAAAAGCGGCTTCGTCGATCTTGCCGTCGCGGAACGGCGTGATCAGGGCGGTGATCGAGCCTTTCAGCATGGCCTCATCCTCTTCAAGTCTGGGTTTCGGGTCCAAAATCGGCTTGGCCAGAGCATAGCGCCGGCCTGTTTTAGCGGCAAGGGCGCTCAGGTTAACCAATCAAGGCAACGATTGCAGACAACAAGGCCGAAATTTGGCGTAATTTTAGTCAAATTATGGCAAAGTTCCGACCAACGCCCGGACGCGGAAAACTAGGAGGTTTTGGGGTGTTTCGATGTCTCATAGTGGGTTTCGCCGCGCTGGCGTTGGGCGCGTCGAGCAGTTTTGCCGAGAGCGGACAGCCGCGGGTCAAGGCCACGCCCACGGCCAAACCGGCCGCGAGCGCCAAAGCAAACGCGAAAAGGAAGCCGGCTGCACGGCCGATTTCGCGAAATCGGCGCGCCGCGCAAAAGAAATACGGCTCGAAGAGAAAACCCCGCATCAGCGCCAAAGCCAGGGCGCGGGCCGCCGCCAGCGCGCACGCGAAAGCCAAGGCGGCCGCGATGGCGCGGACGCGGGGCCAGGCCGCCGCCGCCGAACGCAACCGCCTGGAGACGGCCGAGCGCCGCAAAGTACGGCTGGAGCGGCTGCAGCCCGCGATCGGCTCGATCATCCAGCTTTCCATCCGCACGCCGCTGGCACCGCTGCGTGCCAATGCCCGCCCCGCCGAGCGGGCCTTCCGGGCCATGGAAAAGGCGCAATGGAGCGAGGCGATCGCCGCGTATCGGCGGGTCCGGGATCCGCTCACACGTAAAGTTCTTACTTGGTACCGCCTGCAAAGCCGCACCAGCGGGGCGTCGTTCGGCCAAATCCACGGCTTCATGCTGCGCAATCCGCATTGGCCGCTGAAGTTGCGATTGCGCTATCGCGCCGAAATGGCGATGGGCTGGAGCAACGCGCGCGACGGCGATGTCATCGCCTTTTTCAAGGACACGCCGCCGCGCACCGTCAATGGCGCGATGCGGCTGGCCGAAGCCCTGCGGCGGACAGGCAAGGACGCCGAAGCCACGGCGCTGCTTAAGCAGACCTGGGCGCGTGGGCGCTCCCTTGGTCCCCCAGAACGTGAATTCCTGAAGCGGTTCGGCAATGATCTGACTGTCGACGATCATGCCGCCCGCGTTCATTACATGCTCTATCGCGGCAAGCGGCGCGCGGCGCGCGCCTATATTCGCGCGCATCGCGACAAGTTCACCGATGGGGTCAAGGCGCTGTTCGAGGCGCGCAGGCTGCTGGTCGGCCGACGCTGGCCGAAGGAAAACCGCGTGGAGGCGGCGCTGGCCAAGGTGCCGGAAGCCGAGCGCAAGCACCCTGCCCTCGCCCACGACCTCATCCGCTGGCACCGGCGCAAGAACCGCGTGGAAGAAGCGGTGGCGATCCTGAATGCCACCGATGCAAAGGGCGAGCCCGAAAAGCAATGGTGGAAACAGCGCGCCTGGGTGGCGCGGGTGGCGCTACGCCTTGGTAAAAACGACATCGCCTACGCGGCGGCGCGCGATCATGGCACCAAAGAACGCTTACACATCTATGAGGGCGAATGGCTCGCCGGCTGGATCGCGCTGCGCTATCTCAAAAAGCCCGCGCTCGCCAAACCGCATTTCGAGACGCTCTACAAGCTCGCGCACTATCCGGTGAGCTGGGCGCGCGGCGCCTACTGGCTGGGCCGCACCGCCGAAGCCCGCGGCGACCAGGTGGCCGCGCAAAAGTGGTACCAGACTGCCGCGCGCTATGTTCAGACCTATTACGGGCAGTTTGCCCTCGCCAAGCTTGGCCGCAAGCAGCTCGTCCTGCCGGCGCGTACAGCCATCACGCCGGCCAGCCGCGCCGCCTTCAACCGCAAGGAGTTGGTGCGCGCGGTCCGGCGCCTGCACGCGTTGAAGCAGCGCAGCGTGGCGCGCTGGTTCGTCTTCGCCGCATTCGACAATGCCAAGAATGCCGCCGAGCGCGCACTGGCATCGCGGCTCGGGATCGAGGTCGAGCGCCTCGAGGCGGCAGTGCGCACCGCCAAGAATGCCGGGCGTTTCAAACAGCTTCTGGTCGAAAGCGGCTACCCGATCATCATGGTGCCGGCGGAGATCGGACCCGAACCATCGCTGATCCTCTCGCTGATCCGCCAGGAGAGCGAATTCAACCACGAGGCCATCAGCTGGGCCGGCGCGCGCGGGCTGATGCAGCTCATGCCGCGCACGGCCCACCGGACCGCGCGCAATATCAAGGTGCGCTATAACCGCCAGGCGCTGACCCGCGATCCGCACTACAACATGAAGATCGGCACCTCCCATGTGGTCGAACTCATGGAGGAGTTGGGCGGCCATTACGTGCTGGTCGCCGGGGCCTACAATGCCGGGATAGGCGCGGTGAATTACTGGCTCTCGGTCAACGGCGATCCGCGCGGCGGCGGCGCCGATCGCTGGATCGACTGGATCGAGGCGATCCCGGTCGACGAGACGCGCAACTATATCCAGCGGGTCATGGAAACGGTGCAGATCTACCGCGTCCGCCTGGGCGATCGCACGCTTTCGGCGGCCAATGTCGCCAAGCGCTGGAGCGGCACGGTCGCGCCGATAGACGTCACCCGCGCCGCCCGCGCCGCCTCACGTGAGGGCGACGAGAAGGGCTGCGTCAAGCAGACGTCGACCAAGGCGGCCAACGTCGCCTGCTGACCGCGGGGCCGCTTCACGCTCGCGGAATTCGCGGCGTCGCACACGTCTTGAACGGGCGTTTGGATCGCCTGTGATCCCGGTGCTAGAGTGCGCCCGCCCGTCTTCACGTCGTTCACGAGAGCATCATGGCAGCCGGCAAGCTCGACAACATCGAGGCCTGCGTCTTCGACGCCTATGGCACGTTGTTCGATTTCAACTCGGCGGCGGAACGCTGCCGCGACGTGCTCGGCGACAAGGCGGACGAGCTTTCGGCGCTGTGGCGCATGAAGCAGCTGCAATACACCTGGCTGCGCGGGCTGATGGGCAAGCACCGGGAGTTCTGGCAGGTCACCGGCGATGCGCTCGATTTCTCCATGGACACGATGGGGATCGACGATGCCCGCCTGCGCTCGCGTCTGATGGACTGCTATATGAGCATCGACGCCTTCCCGGAAGTTCCCGCGGTGCTGAAAAAGCTGAAGGATGCGGGGCTCAAAACCGCGATCCTGTCAAACGGGTCGCCCAAGATGCTCGACGGCGCGGTCGATGCGACCGGCACCCGCGATCTGTTCGATGCGCTGATCTCGGTGGAGGAAGTCGGGGTTTTCAAACCGCATCCCTCGGTCTATGCGCTGCCCTCCAAACATCTGGGCGTGGCGGCCGCAAACATCGCCTTTCAGTCGTCGAATGCCTGGGATGCGGTCGCGGCGGGAACATTCGGGATGAACGTGGTCTGGATCAACCGGTACGGCCAGCGGCGCGAGCGGCTGACCCATGACCCTGACGTTGAGGGCACGACACTGAACGACCTCCTGCCCGCGCTAGGGCTGTAACCTGAGCCCGCCGGCGGCCATGGCCGGAACGCAAATGCCATCGACGACGACGCGCGGCGCGCACTTCCGCGAGCGTACGATATCGGCGCAAGACGGCCTCGCGCTTTACTTCCGCGAGTACGGCGACGCCAATGCAGACCGCACGCCGCTGCTTTGCCTGACCGGACTCACCCGCAATTCGAGCGATTATCACGACTTCGCATCGGCGCGGTCGGCCGATCGCCGCGTCATCACCCTCGACTACAGGGGCCGCGGTCGCTCGGCTTACGATCCCGATTGGCGCAACTACAGCGCCGAGACCTACATCAGCGACATTCGCCACGTATTGGCCGCAACCAACTGCCACCGGGTGATCGCGGTCGGAACTTCGCTCGGCGCCATGCTGACGATGGGGCTCGCCGTGGCGGCTCCGTCGGCACTTGCCGGCGCCATCCTGAACGACGCCGGCCCCGAACTTGACCCGGCCGGGATCTCGCGCATTCTCGACTATGTCGGCGACGAAACGCCGGTCGATGACTGGGAGGCCGCGACCGCACGGGTGCAAACGCTGTTCCCAAGCCTGCCGATCACCAGCAAAGAGGGTTGGCGCGTGCTGGCCGAGCGCACTTTTCGGACGCGCGAAGACGGCAAGCTCGTCTATGATTGGGACACCGCGATCGTGAACAACCTACGCGCGATGAAAACGCTGCCCGATCTATGGGCGTTCTATCATGCGCTACGCGGGGTGCCGGTGTTGGCGCTGCGCGGCGAGACCTCCGATGTGCTGAGCCCGGAGACCTTCGAGCGGATGGGCGAGAACATGCCGAAGCTGAGCCGCGTCACCGTGCCGGGCGTCGGTCATGTTCCGAGCATGGAAGAGCCCGCCGCACGACAAGCGATCGATACGTTTTTGAAGGCCTTGTAGGGGAGCCCCGAGCGATGGCGACCGCCGCCGAACCGGACCGGACTGACTCAGGCGACGACGCGCTGGGCACCACACCGCCGACATATCAGGACATCCTCGCCGCGGCACGGCGCCTGGAAGGTCTGGCGGTGCGCACGCCGCTGATCGAGCCGCCGGTTCTGGCCGAGCGTACCGGCGGGCGGGTGCTGGTCAAAGCCGAGATGTTTCAGCGCACAGGCTCGTTCAAGTTTCGCGGCGCCTACAACCGGATCAGCCAGATACCGGCTGCCGACCGGCCGAAGGGCGTGGTGGCTTTTTCTTCGGGCAATCATGCGCAAGGGGTCGCGGCAGCGGCAAAGCTGCTCGGCATGGCCGCGACCATCGTGATGCCCCGCGACGCGCCCGCGATCAAGCTCAACCGGACACGGGCGCTGGGCGCAAAGGTGATCGAATACGACCGCGCCAGCGAGGCACGCGAGGCGATCGGCGAGAAAATTGCGATGGAAACCGGCGCCACCCTGGTGCGGCCCTACGACGACCGGGCGGTGATGTGCGGCCAGGGCACCGTCGGCTACGAGATCGCCGAAGAGATGGAGGCGCGCGGGATCAGGCCCGATGCGGTGCTGGCGCCGTGCAGCGGCGGCGGGCTGATCGCCGGCACCGCAACGGCGCTGGCCGCGCGCTATCCGGGACTTGAAATGATTTCCGTTGAGCCGGCCGGTTTCGACGACACGGCGCGCTCGCTGGCGGCGGGCAAGCGGGTTTCGAACGACGCATTGCCGGCCTCGATCTGCGATGCGTTGATGAGCCCGACCCCGGGCGAGCTCACATTTGCGGTCAACTCGCGACTACTCGCGCGCGGCCTTGCCGTGGACGATGACGACGTGCGCGCGGCAATCGCGTTTGCATTCCGGGAGCTCAAGCTGGTGATCGAGCCGGGCGGCGCGGTGGCGCTGGCGGCCTTGCTCGCCGGAAAATATGACGCGGCCGGGAAGACCGTGGTCATCATCGCCTCAGGCGGCAATGCCGATCCGGCGCTGTTCGCGGAGATATTGGCGAGCGCGGCTTAGCGGCTTAGATCAAGAGTCACGCGTCACACTAAATCACTGTGACGCGATCGTGCTCTAGATCGCCGCTTGGGCTTACGTCCCCAATTTGGCGACCGCGGCGACCTGCGGGCGGCCGCCGCCAACGACCGACTTCAATTCGGGCCGGCCTTCGTTTTCGCTTTTCGGCGCGGCTTCGGGTTCGACCACTTCGGGCTTGCTGTAGCGCTTCAGGGCCCCTTCGACATGGGCCCCCGGCTCAACGGTCAGGATGTCGTGGACGACATCGCCGAGCATCCTGGAGCCGGCAACCAGGACCACGGTCTTGGCGCGGATCTTCCCCTCGACCGCGCCGCTCACCTGCACGCTTTCGGCAATCAGCTGGCCCTGCACGAGGCCGTCGGTGCCAACCGTGATCGTGCGGCTCTTGACGTCCCCGGTGATCGTCCCCTCGATCTGAATATCGCCGTCGCTCGTCATGTTGCCGGTCACGTGAAGGCCGGCGCTGACAATCGATGGCATAGCGGACGTCTTCATGCGCGGTGATTCAGACACCGGTTCCCCCTCGGGCTTGCTACCCTTTGAAAACATACTTTCCTGCTTTGATGAACTTCTTTGGGTCGACCGGCTTGCCGTCGATCAAAACCTCGTAGTGGACATGCGGGCCGTTGGAGCGCCCGCTGGTCCCGAGTAATCCGATCTTGTGCCGGTGCGCGACCTCGTCCCCCCGCTTGACAAGGATCTGGCGAAGATGGGCGTAGCGCGTGCGCAACCCCAGCCCGTGGTCGATCTCGACCAGCCAGCCGAAGCCGCCGCGCCAGCCGGCGAATACCACCTTGCCGGGCGCGGTCGCCAGGACCGGCGTGTTGAGATGATAGGCGAAATCCATGCCGTTGTGGTTGGCCCAGCGTTTGGTCATCGGATCGCGGCGCATGCCGTAATGGCTCGACATACGGTAGTGTTCCAGCGGCGCTGTGAGCGGCAGGCGGCGGAAGACCGCGCGCAGATAGTGCCAGCGCTCGATACGCGAATCGAGCACCGCGACCTTGAGTGCCAGCGGATCCTCGGCGCGGGCAGCGCGCTTGAAGGGCCCGCCAGCGCCGATTGTCTTGCCGTCAAGGCGCGCGGCGCGGCCGACCAGCATGTCGAGACTGAGACCGGTCATCGCGATCACGCGCGAGGCCTCGCCGATGCTGCTGCTGGTGCCGTCGGACAGCCGCGTTACCAGATTGTCCTGGCGGCTGCGCAGGCTGGCGAGCTGCTGGCGCAGGCGGGACAGGTTGCCGCGCAAGCGGTTGCGCTCGGCTTTGACGGTGCCATGATCGTTCAGGATGGACTGAACCTCGTTGCCGATCGAGGCCAGACCGTGCTCCAGCGTGGCGTTGCGCGCCGTCAGCTCGCGCCAATCGCGGACATGGCCGCCGGGCCGCACAACGCCCCTGACACGGCTGCGGGTCGCGGCGGCCAGCGCCTCGCGCAGATCGACGAAGCGTTCGGGTGCCTTGCCCTTGAGGCTGGCGCGAACGTCGGGATTGAACATGGTCATGACCTGGGCCTGGCTGCGTTCCAGGCTCCGGGTGATGCGCAGCAGGCGGCCATTATGGGTGGCGACCTGGCGCATGGCCGACTTGTAGGCGATCTTGGTTTCGGCGACCTCGCGGTTTTTGGCCCGGATCGCTTCTTGGATCGTCGCAAAATAGAGGCTCGTATAGCCGACCCAGCCGATCACGGCGATGCCGAACAAGCCGATGCAAATTTGCGCCGGCCGGGTGATCGAAACAAAGCTGACCTGCCCGTTGTGGCGATAAAAGATCTGCCGCTCGGCAAACCATTTTTTCGAGGCAGCGGTGAACAGCGCTTTGGAGGAGGCAGCAATATCCCCGCTGCGGCGGTCTGATTTAGTTGTCATCCCCAATTGTGCCTTTTCCTGTTCCAGATACGTCGAGACAGCGAACGCTCCTCGACGCTTGTTTCAGGTCGGCCTCAAAACCGAAACACATGCTGGGGTTAGGCTACCCGCCACGAAACCGTTCCGGGGCGTGGTTTCACAGGTTGAACCTGCTTGTCCGCGGTCATTGCCGCACCACGCTTTATTTACGCGCCTTTTCTTATACTTGGCTTTTTTTATTCGCGTCTTTTCTTGTATTCGGCTTGTTTGCATTCAAGGTTCGTGGAAACCGGCCCCCAATTGCCATCGGCAGACCCTACCCAACCGCTTGAATGCTTGCAAGCGTCCCGGTGTCGATTTCAGTGCGATTTGGCAGTTTTTTGGCGGAGAGGGCGGGATTCGAACCCGCGAGCCCCGTGAGGGACTAACGCCTTAGCAGGGCGCCGCCTTAAGCCACTCGGCCACCTCTCCGATTGAGCGTGCCCCGGGTTTCGGTTAACGCTCGATCCTAAGTAGCCACGGGCACTGCGGCTGTCAACGCCGGCCCACTGCCAAACCCTATCGCATGCTCCAGTGTTTGTAGGCCTCCTTCATCTGTTCCAACGCCACCGAAATCTGATCCGGGTCGGCCTTGCTCGATTGGGCTATGCGGCGATACACATCGCGCGCCTCGACAAATCGTATCCAATAGTCCGCCTGCTCGGCCGCCTCATTCCCGCGTCGCCCGGGATAGCGGCGCATGCCCTGCTCCTCGACTTCGACCAGGATCGTGCGCAATCGCTTTGCGACCTCGGTCTCGCCGATCGAATAGGCATGCGTGAATGCCTCCAAAATCTTGTCCGAAAGACGGCGGTTGTACTCGGGAACACCAGCTTCAACGGCCAACTCCGCTGTATTCAGAATGGATTCATTAGGCATGGCAAAGTCTTCCGGTGGTACGGGCGCGAGGCGATGTTCATCCCGGTTTCCGGCGGAAATCCTAACCAACGTTCATTGCCATAGGTTTAAGGTTAGCGAGAATACGTCTTAGATGTTGGCTTCGCCGCTCCTGACCCACGGCAGCTCCGGGCGCCTGCCGCGGCCCGAAATCGGGTCGGCGCTTTACCAGATGTTAAGACTAACGTCGCCAAATTCGGCGGATTGGTAAACGAAATCAAAATCGGACGCCCAAGCACATGCCAAATGAGACACCCAGCAAGATGTCGCGCAAGTTGCGGAGCAAGGTGGCGGACCTGACCGCCGAGCCGTCGACCCTGTCGCGGCCGACCGTCGAAACGCTGATCGATCTCGTTGAGATCAAGCTCGGCTGCATCGAGATCTACGACCGCGACGACGCCCGCGAGCTGAAGGCGCTGGAAGCCTGCCGCGACGAATTGCTGGCTTTGCGCGCCAGCGGCAAGCTGCCGAAGAAGGCGATGATCGGCCGGCCCGACAGCCACGCCGTAATGGAAACGGCTTAACGTCCGTCTCTGGAATTCTGTTTCGAGGGCCTCACGCCTTCGATCCGCCGCGCATGGTTACCGCGGCCGCCCAGCGCCCTGACGCCAAAGCCGGGCACTCATCCTATTCAATCGAACAAGGTCGTCTATTGGCCCGGGTTCACCACTCCGGCCGTCTCGGCCAGCGCGGCGATGATCGATCTGCGCGATAGCATCCCCTGCACCCGGCCATGCCCGTCGACGACGGCGACCGGCAGGTCGCCCTGCAAGGTGAGCGGCAGCACTTCTTCCAGCACCATGTTCGCCGTGGCGGTCTGAACCGGCTCGATCAGGCTCTCCATGCTGGCCAGGTTCTCGCGTATCGCCCGGCGCAGGCGTGACCCCGTGACCGCGCCAAGCAGCTTGCCATCAGCGTCGACCACATAGGTGACTTGCAGCTCGCCATTGCCGGCCCGCGCCAACGCGGCGGCCGGCGCCTCGCTCGCGGTGACGACGACACAATCGAGCTGCACCGTGCCCGCGGTCAGCACGCGGCTGCGGTTCACGTCCTCGACGAAATCGGCGACGTAGCGGGTGGCTGGCGCGGTCAGGATTTCCTCACCGCTGCCGACCTGCACGACCTCGCCGTCTTTCAGGATAGCGATGCGATCGCCCAGACGTAGCGCCTCGTCGAGATCGTGGGTGATGAAGACGATGGTCTTCTTGAGGCGCGACTGCAGCTCGATAAGCTGATCCTGCATGTCGCGCCGGATCAACGGATCGAGCGCGCTGAACGCCTCGTCCATCAGCAGAATATCGGCGTCCATGGCAAGAGCACGGGCAAGGCCGACGCGTTGCTGCATGCCGCCGGAAAGCGCATGCGGATAAGCGTCTTCATACCCATCGAGGCCGACAGCGGTGATCCAGATGCGGGCCTTTTCGCGGTTAGCTTCCCGGCCGGGGCGGCCCGAAACCTGCAGGTCGAGGCCGAAGGAAATATTCTCAAGCACCGTGCGATGGGGAAAGAGCCCGAAACGTTGAAACACCATGCTCATGCGCGATCGGCGGAACGCGGTGAGTGCCTTCGCGTCGAGCGCCGTCACATCCTCACCGTCGACCAGCACCTGGCCCGCGGTCGGATCGATCAGCCGGTTGAGATGCCGGATCAGTGTCGACTTGCCCGAGCCCGACAGCCCCATGACGACGAAAATCTGACCTTCGGGAATATCCAGCGTGACGTCGTACAGCCCGACCGTGTGGCCGGTCTCCTCGAGCACCGCCGCCTTGCTCACTCCGGCCGCGATCATCGGCAAAATCCGGGCCGGATCGTCACCGAATATCTTCGTGACGCCCTTCAGTTCGATCTTTGCACGCTTGCCGTTCGACATCGTTAGTGTTCGCCCGCACGATAGTGCGCCTGCATGCGCCGGCCATACGCCTGGGTGATACGGTCAAGCACGATCGCTAGCAGCACGATGCAGAGACCGGCGGTGAAGCCCGTTCCCGGCTCCTGGCGCTGGAGGCCATAGAAGACCTCCTGGCCGAGCCCGCGGACGCCGATCATCGAGGCGATCACGACCATCGCCAGCGCCATCATGATCGATTGGTTGACCCCGGCCATGACGTTGGGCAGCGCGAGAGGAAGCTGCACCCGCCAGAGTTTCTGACTGCGGCTGGCGCCGAAGGCGGTGGCGGCCTCCATTACCTCCTTGTCGACCAGGCGCAGTCCCAGATCGGTCAGCCGAACGAGCGGCGGCGCAGCGTAGACCGCGGTCGCGAGCACGCCCGAAAACGTGCCGAGCCCGAACAGCATGACCACGGGGATCAGGTAGACGAAGGACGGCATCGTCTGCATGAAATCAAGCGCCGGCATCATCACTGTGCGGAAGCGATTGCTGAGCCCCATCGCGATACCGAGCGGCAGCCCGACAAGCGCCGTCACCAGGATCGACACGCTGATCAGCGACAGCGTCTGCATCGTGGGCTTCCAGAGCTGAAGCGCCCAGATCAGCACGAACGCGGCGGCGACGAACACCGCCAACGTCCACTTGCGGCTGGCGTGATAGGCAAAGAGCGCGAAGGCGATCGCCATGGCCGGCCAGGCAATGCCCTGATAGAGGAAGCGTTCGAAAAACCCGATCGCGTAAACGATCGGGTTGGAGATGTTCTCGCGCAAGGCATCGCCATACTCGGTGACCAGCCAGTCGACGGCGCGGTCGATCAGATCGGCCAGCGGCAGCAGCGGCGTATCGCCTCCGCCGCCGCCGGCAAGCACTCTCAATCCGGCGAAGTCGGCCACGACCAGCAAGACCGCAGCCACAAGCGCCGCCGCGCCGGCAAGCCCAAAGCGCCTCGCAGGCGTCACATCTTGGCGGGCCTTGATGAGGATCAGCGCGGCTGCGAAGACGCCGCCCACGATCAGCAGCAGCGAAACGATGCCGCCGAAGCTCATGGCCGCGCTCCCTCCCCGGACAGACATCCGTCGGACGCGATCGCTTTCGTAACCACGTCCGGCACCGTGCATCTCACGGCCGTCAGCCTAGTATACTCCAGGCACCACGCTTGCTCAGAGCGCGGCCTTCACCCTCGCCGCGACATCGTCGGGGACCCATTTGGTCCAGATAGCCGGATGGGCCTTCAGGAATTCCATCGCGGCCTTGCGCCCCGTCTTGTCCTTGTTCTCGCGCATGTAAACCAGCGCGTTATTCACCAGATCGTCCTTCATCGCGTACTTGCCGAGGAAGATCATGACCTTCGGTACCTTCTGGGCGAACTTTTTGTTAGCCGCGACATAGACCTTGATCGTCGGAAAGGCGGTCGCATCCAGGCCCTTGCCGTCTTTGGATTTGTCGAGCTTGTCCCACTTGGCCTTGTCGTATTGCGGTTCGCGAAGCTTGACGACATCGTACTTGCCGAGCACCCAGGTCGGGCCCCAGTAGTAGAAGACGATCGGCTTGCCGCGCTTGAAGGCGCTGCCGATGGCTGCGGACAGCGCAGCGCCGCTGCCGGGCTGGAAGTTGGTGTAATCGCCGAGCAGGTTGTAGGCGACGAGCTTCTTGGAATTGACCCGCTCGCAGTTCCAGCCGAGCTTGCAGTTGTAAAAGCGGCCTTTGCTCGGCTCTTCGGGATCTTTGAACAGCGCTTTGTACCTGGGCAAATCGGAAACGTTCTTCAGGCCGGGCGCCGTGGCCTTGATGCCGCGTTTGGTGTTGCCCTCGACCACGTAGCGCGGCACGAACCAACCCTGCACCGCGCCCTGTATGGAAACCCCGCCGGTCTCGACCACGCGTCCCGATTTCATCATCTTGGCCCAAATCTCGACGTTATTGGCCCTCCAGAGCTCCATCAGGATATCGACGTCGCCGCGAGCCAACGCGTTCAGCAGCGGTTGGGTGGTGCCAGGCACCGAAACCGTTTTGCAGCCATAGCCCTTTTCCAGGATGAACTGCGTCACCGCGTTGTGGAAATGGCTGCTCTGCCAGTCGTTGCCAGCCATCCTGATGGTGCTGGCGACTTCGCAACTCTGCGCGCCCGCCGGTGCGCCGGTACCAACCACGAACGCAAGCGCCAATGCCGGCATAGCCACCAGCGATCGAAAGCATATCCTGATCACGGTCTATTCCTCCCTTTACTTGACGGCCCGGCCGATAGAGACGCCAGCACCATCTTTGTTGTTAGTATAAGCATAAAATAAAATCGACTCCATCATGGCCATTGAAGAAATATCAAAGAACAAATCATCAATGTCCGAAGTTATTTTGAAATATAATTACATGTACTTTGAATATTACTCAGAAGTCTATCTGTATATTTAGTTTTCTTTTTTGGTTCTTCGGTTCGACTTTTTCTAACATAATACTTCGAGAACTGTCAAATTCAGGCGGCGACTCCTGCTGTCCGCTCAATACGCGCAACACCGTGCCAGACAGGGAATGACAGCCACAATGAAATCAGCCGCGCGTGGTGAACCCGCCCGCAGCTGACGATAGGCTGACCTGCTTCGGAGACTCAGCGCTGGGCGTACTGCGCGGCGCCGAAGAGCATCTCGCGGGCCTTGGGGTCCTTGGTGATGTCCTTGCGCCGGTCGGCCAGGACCTGCACGCCGCGCTGCACCGCCGGGCGCTCCTTGATGACGTCGAGCCAACGGGCGACGTTGGGCACCTTGTCGATATCGATGCCCTGGTTCTCCCAGATGCGCATCCAGGGATAGAGCGCCATGTCGGCAACCGAATAGTCGCCGGCAACGAATTCGGCCTCGGCGAGGCGCCTGTCGACCACGCCGTAAAGCCGCTGGCCTTCGTTGGTATAACGGTCGATCGCGTATGGGAGCTTCTCCGGGGCGTAGTTGCGGAAGTGGTGGGCCTGGCCCAGCATCGGCCCGATACCGCCCATCTGGAACATGACCCATTGCAACACGAGATATCGGCCCGCTTCATCACTGGGCATGAATTTGCCGGTCTTTTCGGCGAGATAGATCAGCATGGCGCCCGATTCGAAAACCGGGAAGGGCTTGCCGCCGGGCCCGTCGGGGTCGACCATGGCCGGCATCTTGTTGTTGGGGCTGATCTTCAGGAATTCCGGCTTGAACTGATCGCCCGCCGTGATGTCGATCGGGTGGACGTTATACTCAAGGCCGCATTCTTCGAGCATGATATGGACCTTGTGGCCGTTGGGTGTGGGCCAAGTGTAAAGCTCGATCATCGCCGGGGACCCCTCGCTCGTCTGTGCTTTCGTTGCGTTACGAGCCCAAGCTTAGGTCGCATGGCGTGGCGGCTCAAGGGGCGGATTAGTGTGCATCGATTGGTTGTCGGGGAATAATGAAGCGAGGCAAAATGGCCAAATGACTGGGTTGCGATCGCCGGAAAACGACATCCCCGCCAAAGACATCGCCGACATGGCCAGACTTTGCCCAACCCTGCCCCATGCCATACACTTCCGTCACTTCTCCGCCCGGAGCGGATTGGCCAGCCAAGACAGGTGCAACGTGGCGAACGCGGTAAATCTGGCGAATTTGCAGGCGCGGATCGGCGAGGAAATCGCCGTATCGGGCTGGTTCACCATGGACCAGGACCATATCGATCAGTTTGCGCGCGCTACCCACGATCTCGACTGGATGCATATCGACCCGGAACGGGCCAAGGCCGAGAGCCCATTCAAATCAACAATTGCCTTTGGATTTCATACGCTTTCGATGCTTTCTTACTTAACGCACGAAGCCAGATTGTGGCCCGACGATACGGCATACGGCATCAATTACGGGCTTAACCGCGTGCGCTTCATGGCGCCCGTGCGCGCGGGCAAGCGCATCCGCGCACGCTTCACCCTCAAATCGTGTGACAAGCGACCTGACGGGGCGCTGCGGGGCGTCTATGAGACCACGATAGAGATCGAGGGGGAGGACAAGCCGGCCATGGTCGCCGAGTGGATCGGCCTTTTCTATCCTACTAGCGGCTCTTGAGCCCTTTGGTACCCTGAAGCCTTTGTAATCCGCCATGTTCTGAGCCACGGGGTACTCCACAGGTACTCCACACGACGGCAGAGGCAGAACATGACAGCTGGAAGCAAGCGCGTGCCTCACCTGCGACGGCACCTCGTTCACTGCCGAACTACAAGCACGCCCCGAGGACGACTTCCCGTGGCTGCACTTCGCGGCCATCGATGAGAGCACCATCGGCGCGCAAGCCACAGCGGTGCCGCCGCAGATGCGGCTCGAAGTTTTAACCTTCGACGGGCTCAGCTTGACCGTCCAGCTGGCGGACTGAGCAGTCGCATTGAGTAGGCTTTCGCGCCGAGGGTCACGGCGGCAGTTAAATCTTGATCCGATCAGCTCTCGGGAACTTGACGCCCAACTCCCCATCCCGTCGCCAAACGACTTGGCACGAATATTCACGGCCTTCTCGGGTGATAAGTGTGAATAGGTTCGGACAACTGTCAGGGTCATGCGGACGGAGCCGAGCCCCGCCCATTGCCCAATCGATCACCGAACAGCTCATCTGCGGTTCGCCGTCAGCCACGATGATCTGGGCCGGGTTCGCCACGTCGAAGCGAGGGTATTGCCGCTGATCGCTTCCTGCTTGATTTTTGTCGCGCAACACCATGGTAGCCCAACGGGTGCCAGCTAGCTGAAAAGGTCCAGCGGCACCAAGAGCCACTGTACTTCTCAGCATAGTGCGGTGGGGTTAGTGGCTGGTTAACAACATATGCGGAGCACATCACGTCCCGGCCCAAGGCGGCGGGCGTCTGCTGCGGCACGACCAACCCGCTCAACCACAAAATCGAGACGAACTGGCAGACTGACCATGATCATCAGCACAGCTATCTGGTGGTCGCGGGTCGGTCGCCCTTTTTTCATTGTCGAGGTGCAGCGGCATCGAGTGGCATCGGGCATCCACGCTGGGCTTGTCGCCACTGTCTTGTCACTCCACAATAGGCACTCCACAGCGCCCCTTTGTGGTTGCTGGAAAAACTTTATGTTTCAATGACTTTAGAGCTAATTACGATGAGCCTTTTCTATCCAGCGGACGTTGCCGCGACGTGAACGGCAAAGCATCCGCGGCCGCCTTGGAAACCCCAGACACGCTGCCGGCCCTGACCGCTCGCGCGGCCGTGCTTTGGCCCAGGCGAACCGGGTTGATTTTCGATGCGAGCGGCGAGCGCCTCAGCTTCGCCGACATTGAACGGCGCTCGAACGCTATCGCCAATGCGCTGACCGGGCTTGGCGTGGGTCTCGGCGACACCGTGGGCGTGATGCTGCGCAACGTCGCCGCCCTCCCGCTCACCTGGCTGGCCTTGCAGAAAATCGGCGCCGCGATGGTGCCCCTCAACGTCTTCTACAAGCGCGACGATGCGGCCTATCTGCTGGCTCATTCCGAGGCCAAGGCGGTGGTGACGGCCGACGAGTTCGTGCCGCTCATGGCCGAGATCGCTGGCGGCGGCGGGCCGGCGCCCCTGGTAATTTCGGTGGATGGGAATGGCGGCGATGGCCGCGCCCGGCCGCTGGCCGACCTTGCGACCGACGAGACCGCGCCCGGGCTCGCGCCCGATCCGGGCCGCCTCGCCAATATCCAGTACACATCGGGCACCACGGGCCGGCCCAAGGGCTGCATGCTCGCCAACCGCTATTGGGCCGCGATCGCGCGCAAGATCGTTGCGTTCGGTTCGATTGGCAAAGACGACGTGATGCTGACGGCCCAGCCCTTCTACTACATGGACCCGCAGTGGAACGTCGCCTGCGCGCTTATCGCCGGCTGCCCGCTGGTGGTGCTCGACCGCTTCCACCCGACAAGCTTCTGGGAGAAAGCCCGGACACATCGCGTCACCTGGTTCTACTGCCTTGGAACCATGCCACTGATGATGCTGAACACGCCCCCCGGCAAGTCTGATACCGACAATCAAGTCCGCATGGTGATGTGCTCGGCGATCCCGCCCGGCCGCCACGCCGAGATCGAGGCGCGTTGGGGCGCGCCCTGGCTCGAGGGCTTCGGGATGACGGAGACCGGCGCCGACCTCGCGGTCTCGCTGGACGAGCATGACGAGTTGGTCGGATCGGGTTCGATCGGCCGGCCGCTGCCCGACCGCGAGGCGCGCGCGGTCGATGACAGGGATGCGGACGTGCCTGCCGGCGCCGTCGGCGAGTTGGTGCTGCGCGGGCCCAACATGATGGACGGCTACTTCAAGAACGAGGAGGCGACGGCAGCGCTCTTCCTCGGCGGCTGGCTGCACACGGGCGACCTGGTCAAGCGGGATGAAGCCGGGCGCTTCTACTATGTTGGGCGCAAAAAGGAGATGATCCGGCGCTCGGACGAGAACATCTCGGCCGCCGAGGTCGAGGAGACCATCGCCAGCCATCCGGCCGTGCGCATCGCGGCTTGCGTGCCGGTGCCGGACGACATTCGCGGCGAGGAAGTCAAAGCTTACGTTGTGCTGCGCAACGGCGCCGCGGCCGAGCCGGGCGAGCTGAATGACCATTGCGAGGCGCGGCTCGCCTACTTCAAGGTGCCGCGTTACTGGACCTTCGTCGACGATCTGCCGCGCACGCCGTCCGAACGCATCGCCAAGCACGTGCTGGTCAGCGGCGTGACGGATTTGCGGGTGGGCGCCTGGGACCGGGTGGACGCGGTGTGGCGGTAGGCAACGTTTGCAGGCGGGTTGAAAACCTGCCCCTGCAGCCGCAGCAGATCATAACCGTAGCGGCGGATTTGAAATCCGCCGGCATGTGGACCAACTAACCGCCGCGGATCTCGCCGCGCAGCTCGCGCTGGATGCGGCGGACGGTGTCGTTGGAGAGAAACTCCATGACCTCGTCAGGCGTCCATTGGTGGCCGCGGAAGTTCGTATAGCCCGAGCGGTTGAGCGCCATGGCGATGTCCTCGGCCGTCGCGGCGCCGGTTGATTTGACGCCTTCGATCTCGAGCACGGTCTCGCGGGTGAACTCTTCGGGCGCCTGGGGACGTTCGCGGCGTGTCTCGGCCATTGTCTCGCCTCGCAAATTGAATGCGCTGTGCGCAGTCTAGAGGGTTTTCGGCGCGCTGGAAATCGGTGCCGCGCGGGGCAGCAGCAGGTGATAGACCAAGAGCCCCGCGAAGCAGAGGGCGAACAGCATCGCCGCCAGCTCGAACAACGAGCCGTGGCGCGCAAGACCAGCCAGCGGATTGACCAGGGCTGAGAAGGCAATTTGCAGGAATCCCGTGAGCCCCGAGGCGGTGCCGGCGAGTTTGGGGTTGGCGCCGACCGCGCCGGCGAAGGTGGCTGGCACGGTGATGCCGTTGCCGAAGCCGATCACCGCCAGCGGGGCGACAAAGGCGGCAATACTGAAATGGCCGGTGAGCCCGATCAGCACGAAGCCGCTCGCCCCCAGCACCGCCACGATGTTGCCGGCGACGATGCCGCGATGGATGCCAATGCGCGGCAGGATCCGGCTGGCCACGAAATTGCCGGTGATGTAGCCGCCCGGCATGCATAGAGCGATAAATCCGTATTGGTCGGGGCGCAGGCCGGCTTCGCCAATCATCACCACCGGGCCGGCGGCAAGGAAGATGAAGAACGCCGCCGTCACCATGCCGCCTGTCATCGCATAGGCGACGAAGGCACGCTCGCGCATGAGGCCCAGATAACCGCGGCCGAGCTCGCGCATGCCGGTGCCGATGCGGTTTTCGGGCGGATGGCTTTCGCGCAGCACGAAGAGCGCCGTGGCGAACGCCGCGACGCCGAGCGCCACCATGGCGAAGAAGACGCCGCGCCAGCCGAAGCCGACCTGGACAACGCCGCCCACCATCGGCGACAGCATCGGGGTGAGACCCGCCGCCATGCCGATATAGGCCATGTAGCGCGCGCTCTCCCTCACGCCGGTGCGGTCGCGCACGATCGCCCGCGCCACCACGACGCCGACCGAAGCGCCGAGCGCCTGGAAAAAGCGCGCCACGATCAGGAGGTTGATGTCATCGGCGAGTGCGCAAGCCACGCTGGCCAGAACGAAGAGCGCATAGCCGGCCACCAGGATCGGCTTGCGTCCGAAGCGGTCGGAGAGCGCACCGACGACAAGCTGGGCAGCCGCAAAGCCGATGAGATAGACGGTCATGGTGAACTGGACGACCACGACCTGCGTGCCGAAGGCTTTGGCAATCGCCGGCAATGAGGGCGTGTACATCGCCACACCGATCAGGCCGACCGATACGAAGACGACGAGCTGCGGCAGCAGGGCAACGTTCGAATGGGCCGGTTTCGGGACGGTGTTCAAGCGCCGCTCCCGCTGGCCACCGAATGGCTTTGTCTCAATGTAGGAACGGTTCCCATGAGCGGTGACTTATGCTGTGAGCCGCACCGCCGCCACCGCCTTCAGCGCGCATGCCGCGCGCGTCTGCTGCATGGCGGGCGATCAGTCGCCGGCAAGAAAATATGCGATGCGCCAGCGCCCGCCTTGCTTGACCGCGCGCAGGCGGTGGCCGGTCGCGGCATAGTATTGGATCGGGCGGATCCAGCCGCGACGGCCGTCCTCGAGCTTGACCCGGCTCCACAGCCGCACCCTGCGGCCATCCTTCATTCTCCGTATGACATGCTTGTCGAGCTCGACGAGGCGGTAGGACAGGCGGGCCACGACGCTCGATTGAGATGATTGACCGGCATAGATCGGAATGTCGCGGCCGATCACGTAAGCCCGCGCGTGCGGATCGAGCGCACAGACGCGCGAAGCTGGGCGCGGCTTGGTTTCGCAATTGGGCATGCGCCACTCATAGGCGTTCGGGTAGGGCGCGACGAAGCTGCGGCGGTCCTTGGAAAAGCCGCCGCCGTGCAGCAGCACCCATCGAAGCCAGCCGCGATAATCAGCGGCAAGCCTGGCGGCTTGCTTGCCGTGCATCTTGCGATCGCCGGCCAGGTAGCGGCGGAACTGGGCACGGCCGTCATTGCCGCCGAAGCCGAGTTTCACGTTGGGTGCGGCGGCGCGGGCCACGGCTGCGGTATCGCCGCGCTTGAGCGCCGCCAGTAAGGCGGTGCGGAATTTGAGGAAAGAGGGATCCTGGCGCGCCTCATCGAACGGGCGCACGGTCTCGGCTGCCGCCGGGGGCGCGGCCAGCACAAGGGCCGCAAGAACGATTGCTACCGAACCAAGGGCGGCGCGATGCGCCGAATGTCGCTGTGGCATGGCACTCTCCCTCCATTCCCTGGGCGCCTTCGGCCCCGTTATAGTCGATAGACGGACCGAACCGGGCAGCTCCGAACGCCGCGCACTACCCACCTGCGCCCAACTTCTTCCGCAGCAGCTCGTTCACCGCCTTCGGATTCGCCTGGCCTTGTGTTTGCTGCATGACCTGGCCGACGAGCCAGCCGATGGTCTTGGGGTTCTCACGCGCCTGGGCGGCCTGATCGGGGTTGTCGGCGATGATCTTGTCGACGATGGCCTCGATGGCGCCGGTGTCGGTGATCTGCCTCAACCCCTTCTCTTCGACAATTTCCGAGGCCGCGCGGCCTGAATTGAACATCTCGACAAAGACATCCTTGGCAATGCGGGTCGAGATCGTGCCGTCGGCGATGAGGTCGATCAGCCCGCCCAGCGCCTCGGCAGAAACAGGCGAGTCGGTGATCTCCTTGTCGGCGCGGTTGAGCTGGCCGAAGAGCTCGGAGGTGACCCAGTTCGCCGCCAGCTTCGGATCGCGCCTGGGTGTGCCCGCCCCGTTCGCGCCCAGAACCGTCTCGTAATAGGCCGCGGTCTCGCGCTCGGCCACCAGCACGCCCGCATCGTATGCGGACAGCCCGTACGCGTCGGTGAAGCGCGCCTTCTTCTGGTCGGGCAGTTCGGGCAGGCCGGCCTTGATCTCGGCCACCCAGTCGGGATCGAGAACCAGCGGCAGCAAGTCGGGATCGGGGAAGTAGCGGTAGTCGTGCGCCTCCTCCTTGGAGCGCATCGGCCTGGTCTCGCCGCGGCTGGGATCGAAGAGGCGCGTTTCCTGTGCGATCGCGCCGCCCTCCTCGATGATCTCGACCTGGCGGGCGGCTTCGTGGTCGATCGCGGCTTCTACGAAACGGACCGAGTTCACGTTCTTGATCTCGCAGCGCGTGCCGTAGTCGTCGCCCGGCCGGCGCACCGAGACGTTCACGTCGGCGCGCAGGCTGCCCTCCTCCATATTGCCGTCGCAGGTGCCGAGATAGCGCAGGATCGAGCGCACCTTCCGGATGTAGAGCCCGGCCTCCTCGGCCGAACGCAGATCGGGCTCGGAGACGATCTCCATCAGCGCAACGCCGGCGCGGTTCAAATCGATATACGTGCGCTTGGGGTCCTGATCGTGGAGGCTCTTGCCGGCATCCTGCTCCAGGTGGAGCCGGGTGATGCGGATCGTGCGCGTGCCGCCGTCGGGCATGTCGAGCTCGACCACGCCCTCGCCGACGATCGGCTGCTGGTATTGCGAGATCTGATAGCCGGCCGGCAGGTCGGGATAGAAGTAGTTCTTGCGGTCGAAGACCGAGTGCAGATTGATCTGCGCCTTGAGGCCGAGACCGGTGCGAACCGCCTGCTCGACGCAGGTCCGGTTGATGACCGGCAGCATGCCCGGAAAGGCCGCGTCGACGAAGGAGACCTGGCTGTTGGGCTCGGCGCCGAAGGCCGTTGAGGCGCCCGAGAACAGCTTGGCGGCCGAGCTCACCTGGGCGTGGATTTCGAGACCGATCACGACCTCCCATTCGCCGGTATCGCCTTTAATCATGGACATGATCTCGTCATTCGCCGTTCACACGCCAATTGAGGTCGCGCGGAATGTGGCGACCGCCGTCAGGATCAGGAACAGGACGCCGAATGACAGCAGGCGCCATGACTTGCGCACGCGCGGCGCATGGGCGCGGTCCCAGCGCAGGCGGATCACCGCGGCGACGACCGCCAACACTGGGCAGACAATCAGCGCAACCACCTGGACGACCGACGGCAGCCATTTGTAAGCGTTGAGTGGCCCGTCCCAGACGCCGAAGACCGCGACCGCGAAAGCGAGCCAGAACAGCGCCGGCGGAAACAGCATCCACTCGCCGGCCGCCGCAAGCCTGGCGATACGCTCGCGGCCAGGGCTGCGGAGGACGAGGCGCTGGCTGCCGGTGCGGGTCATCCCGCCCCCTCAGCGGCCGGCCACGAAGGCCGGCTCGGCATCGAAGCCGGCCGCGTCCTCGATTGTCTGGGCAACGCGGAACATGGTCTCCTCGTCGAAGGCGCGGCCAAGCACCTGCAGGCCGAGCGGCAAACCCTCCGCGGACAAGCCCGCCGGCACCGAGATGCCCGGCAGCCCGGCGAGGCTCGCGGGCACCGTGAAGACGTCGTTCAGATACATCGCGATCGGGTCGTCCATCTTCTCGCCCTGGGCGAAGGCCGCGCTCGGCGCGGTCGGCGTCAGCATCGCATCGACGCTTTCGTAAGCTTGGCGGAAGTCGTCGGCGATCAAGGTCCGCAGCTTCTGCGCCTTAATATAGTATGCATCGTAGTAGCCGGCAGACAGAACATATGTGCCGATGAGAACGCGGCGCCGGACCTCCTGGCCGAAGCCTTCGCCGCGCGTGCGCTCGTACATCCCGGCCAGATCGTCGCCCTCGACGCGGAGGCCGAACTTGACGCCGTCATAGCGCGAGAGGTTGGAGGATGCCTCCGCGGGCGCGACGATGTAATAAGTCGGCAGCGCGTATTTGGTGTGCTTGAGGCTGATTTCCTTGGTCTTCGCGCCGGCTGCTTTCAGCCATTCGATGCCCTGCTGCCACAGCACTTCGATCTCCGGCGGCATGCCGTCGAGCACGTATTCCTTGGGGATGCCGATGGTCATGCCCTTGATGCCCTGGCCCAGCGCCGCCTCGTAGTCGGGCACCGGCGCGGGCACGCTGGTCGAGTCCTTGGGGTCGTGCCCCGCCATCGCCCGCAGCATGATCGCAGCGTCGCGCACGGTGCGGGTCAGCGGGCCGGCCTGGTCGAGCGAGGAGGCGAACGCGACGGTGCCCCAACGCGAGCATCGACCGTAAGTCGGCTTCATGCCAACGATGCCGCAGAAGGCGGCGGGCTGGCGGATCGAGCCGCCGGTATCCGTGCCCGTGGCCCCCAGCGCAGCACGCGCAGCGACGAGCGCCGCCGAGCCGCCCGAGGAGCCGCCGGGAACCAGCGGGCGGTTGTCGCCCTGGCGGGCCCACGGGTTCTTCACCGCGCCGTAGTAGCTGGTCATGTTGGACGAGCCCATGGCGAATTCGTCGAGATTGGTCTTGCCCAGCAGCACGCCGCCCTCGCGCCAGAGATTGGCCGTGACGGTCGCCTCGTAAGGCGGCGTGAAACCATCGAGGATGTGCGAGCCAGCGGTGGTCAGGATACCGTCCGTACAGAAGAGGTCCTTGATGGCGAGCGGCAGGCCCTCGACGATGCCCACCTCCCCGGCCTTGCGCCGCGCATCGGAGGCCTTGGCCATGTCGGAGGCGCGCTCGAATGTCTCGGTGATGAAGGCGTTGAGCGGTCGGGCGGATTCCGCCGCGCGGATATGCGTTTCCGTGAGCTCGGCCGACGACGCCTCCCCGCTGGCAAGCGCGTCGCGGGCTTGGGCCAAAGTGAGTTCGTTGAGGGCGGTCATTTCCCCCTCACGCTCCCATCGCCGGCACGATGGGCCCCTCCCTCTCCCCCGAGGGGAGAGGGGAAAAGAAGCGCCAGCCCGGATTCCCTCTCCCCTTGGGAGCGTGGGTTAGGGTGAGGGGGAAGCGGCCGCCCATCACTCGACCACCTTGGGCACCTGGAAGAAGCCCTTGCCGCCGGACGGCGCGTTTTGAAGAATGTCGCCGGGATAGCCGCCGTCGGTCACCTTGTCCTCGCGCATCGGCAGCACAACGGCCACCACCGAGGTCATGGGTTCGACATCGTCGGTCGGCACCTCGTTCAGCTGCTCGATCCAGCCAAGAATGTTGGAGAGCTCGCCCGCCAAGCCCTCGAGCTGGTCCTCGGCGATCTCGATCCGGGCGAGCCGCGCGATGCGGCGAACCGTGTCCTTGTCGAGCGCCATGGTGCGGCTAACGGGTTTGTTCGGAAAGGGCGATCATCGGGCGGCACCCTTAGCACCGGGTCTGCAACCGTGCAAGCGGGCGCAGAGTCGGGCGAAGGCCGCGACCGTGGACATTAGCCCTCGCGCAAGCGAGCATTGACGCTGCGGGTCAACGACACCCTGGATCGGAGAGGCAGTGCCCGAGTACGACAGCCCGGCAGCGCTCAAGGCCGCGCGTGGCGCGCCCGACAGTCCGGGTCGCCGGCTGCTCGGCTTCGATGTCGGCGAGAAGACCATCGGTCTTGCCTTGTCGGATGCAAGCCTCCTGGTGGCCTCGCCGTTGGAGACGATCAAGCGCCGAAAATTCACCATCGACGCCGAGCGTGTTGCGACGCTCTGCGCCGAGCACGGCGTTGGCGGGCTGGTGATTGGGCTGCCCGTCAACATGGACGGCAGCGAGGGTCCGCGTGCCCAATCGACACGCCAGTTCGCGCGCAATCTCGATGCGAAGCTCGATCTTGCCTACGGCTTCTGGGATGAGCGGCTGTCGACCGCCGCGGTCCAGCGGATGCTGATCGAGGAGGCCGACTTGACGCGCAAGCGGCGCGGCGAGCTCGTCGACAAGCTTGCGGCCACCTACATCCTGCAAGGTATGCTGGACGCGATGGCGGCGGCCTAAATCGCCTTAGCGGCCGCGCGTTGCCGACGCGCCATCCGACCCGGCGGCGCTCTCATAGTTGTCGATGTACTCGACAACGGTGAAGATCATGTCGACCGTTTCACCGTCGGCGGCGAGCGGCATCATGATATTTTCGATCGCAATGAAATCGCTCTTTGGGCCGACATAGGGAATGTCGCCGCGCAGAGGTTGCTTGTGGTGCACAACGCGCTCGCAGCACGACCAAATGCGGCTCGGCGCGCGTTGGTGCGGCAGCTCAGAAAACCGACGGCCGGTATACGGCTCCACCATATGCTCGTCCGTAACCGTGCCAATCAGCCGATAGCGAAAATCGAGCGGATCGCGCAGAACGTCGAGAAGGATCACGTATGGCAGGATCGGGATGATCTCCATTGGATCGATATCGGCGCGCGCGGGCATTGCCCGCGTTCCGCGTTTCTCGTTCCAATACGCCAACCCTCGCCGGAGTATTGGCGATCTGATGTCGGTTAGTCCGCCGTCCATCGTTGCGCCACTGCCTTCGTTTCATAAGAGAGTATGTGCCGACTTGAAGCCGGCGCCGGGCGGCACACTAGGGCGCAGGGCTTTCGAAAGGATTAGCGCGACCCGGCAGAGCCGCGGGGCAGAGTACGAAAAAAGGCCCAGATTGCGTCCTGGGCGACGATATCGCGGCTCACCTTGCCGATCGTGACCTCGGGTTGATATTGCTGCCCGCCCGGCCAGGTATGGCCGCCACGATCGATCGTGTAGAGCACCACGCGCGAGCCTCGCGCGCAGTTCTGATATCGCTCGCGGCGGACCTCGGTGCCGTCGGCCGGCGCCTTGTCGGGCAGCCGATCGAGAAGCGGCGCGTCGGAACAGCCGTTCTTTGCCGCCCAGTATTCAACCGTCGCTTCGGTCGACAGAAGCTTGCCCAGCCGACGGAAACCGGACCGCATCTCGCCGCCGCGCCACGGCACGATCGGGTCGACAGTACCATTCATGACAAGGACCGAGACCGGCCGCTTGGGCGCGCAGCGAAAACGCATGCGGTCGGGGAAGTTGGCCATCACCGCAGCCACGCCGTGGATTTGGTCGGCGGCCTCGCAGGCCATGCGCATCGCCATAATGCCGCCATTGGCCGCGCCCGCGATATAAACCTGCTCGCCGCTGATGCCGTGCTGGCCGCGCAGCGCAGCGATCACCTTCACCAGGAAACCAACGTCGTCGATATTTTCCGCATGTGCCCGGAAACCGCTGCGGGTGCGCCCGTCATTCCAGTGCCGCTCGACGCCTTGGGGATAGACGACCGCAAAGCCGGCTTTGTCGGCAAGTGCGCTGAAACCCGTAAAGCGCGCGAAACCCGCCGCACGGCCGCCGCCGGCGTGGAGCGCAATCACCAACGGCATCGGCAGTTTCGCGCCCGCCACCGCCGGGGGAAGGTGGAGGATGTAGCTCCGGGTGATCCCGCCATGCTCGATCGTCTGGCTGAGATCGCGGCCGGCTTGGGCAGCGCCGGCGGCCCCGCCACCGGCGGCAAAGACGACCGCTAACGCAGCCGCGTGAACGCGGCGGACCAAAGGCCCGAAGACATGGTGATTGGCTAGCATCGCGCGGTACTCTATGGGTCGCGCCGTGCGCTGCCAACCTTCGCCTGCAGGGTCGCGCGCATATCGGGGCTTCCGGCAGGGCGCTTGTGGCTTTGGGCCCCCTCGCCTATAAGCCGCGCCATGCCCGGACCGCTCGCAGGAATCCGTATTTTCGACATGACCCGCATCCTGGCGGGGCCGACGGCCACGCAAGTGCTGGCCGATCTTGGCGCCGATGTGATCAAGGTCGAACGCCCCGGGAGCGGCGACGATGTGCGCGGCTGGGGCCCGCCTTATCTGCAGGATCCCGATGGCAACGATTGCCCGGCCGACAGCGTCTATTTCAACGCCGCCAATCGCAACAAGCGCTCGATCACCCTCAACCTCGCCAGCGTCGAGGGCCAGGCGCTGGCCAGGCGCCTGATCGGCGAATGCGATGTCGTCTTCGAGAACTACAAGGTCGGCGATCTGAAGAAGTACGGGCTCGCCTATGAGCAATTGAAAGGCGACAACCCCAGCCTTGTCTACTGCTCGCTGACCGGCTTCGGCCAGACCGGACCCTATGCGGACCGCGCCGGCTTCGATCTCGTCGTGCAGGCGATGGGGGGCATGATGAGCATCACCGGTCCTGCAGACAGCAAAGACGGCGAGGGCGTGAAGGTCGGCGTCGGCATCGCCGATATCATGACCGGCATGTACTGCAACATCGCCATCCTTGCCGCGCTGCGCCACCGCGATGCGACCGGCGAGGGCCAGCATCTCGACCTCAGCCTGCTCGACTGCCAGGTCGCCTGGCTGGTCAATGAGGGCATGAACTTCCTCCACACCGGCAATCGGCCAAAGCCCTGGGGCACGGCGCATGCGACCATCGTGCCCTATCAGGCGTTTCCCGACGCGCATGGCGAGCACTTCATTCTCGCCGTCGGCAATGACCGGCAGTTCCAGCGCTTTTGCGCTTTCGCCGGCGCGCCGGAGCTGGCCGAGGATTCACGTTTTTTAACCAATCCCCTGCGGGTGCAGCATCGGCCGGAATGCGTCGGCGCGGTGACGGCGTTGACCCGCCAGCAGCCGCGCGAGCACTGGCTCGAAGGATTGCCGCCGCTCGGCGTGCCCTGCGGGCCGGTCAACACCATCGACCAGGTCTTCGACGAGCCCCAGGTCAAGGCGCGCGGCATGCGCATCGAGATCGAGCATCCGGCGTCGGGCAGGCCGGAGGCCTACATCGCCAGCCCGATCCGTATGGAAAAAACCCCGGTCGAATACCGGCGTCCCGCGCCGACGCTTGGCCAGCACACCGAGGAGGTGCTGGACGAGTTGCTCGGGATCGGCGCCGATGAGGTTGCGGCACTACGCCAGAAGGGCGCGATCTGACGCAATTGCGGGATTTGCGCGCCGGCTCGTGTTAGTCTGTTCTCCGACTAAAATACCGGATGGAGGCGTCCGCTCATGACCAAACAACGCCAGCTCTACCAGGCGAGCGACGAGGTGAAGGCCGTCTGGCCGGACGCTTCAGGCAACACGGTGAACGGGCTGGGCGAGGCCGAAAGCGGCGCGCCGCGTCCGGTCTTCTGGCGCACCGACGGCTCGATCGCCCATGAGCCGGTGATGCTCTACTTCTTCGGCCGCGACAAGGACAACGAGCGGATCGTCGAGTCGCGCCGGTACCGCCATCGCATGGACGCGATCCCCGTGCACGACTTGGCGCCCGAGACGATCGGGAAGTCGCCGGACGAATGGACGAAGGAAGTCAAGGCCGCAGGGCTCGAGCTTGGAGCGGATGTTGTCGGCATCTGCGCATACAAACCCGAATGGACCTTCGAGGACCGCCCGCAGCCGGCCGGTGCCTGGGCCGTCATGCTGGGCTTCTCCCATGAATACGACAACATGAAACAAGCGCCCGACGAGAACACTTACATTGAGATCATGTCGCAGTACGAGCGGGCCGGCAGCACCGCCAAGCGCCTGACCAACTGGATCCGCGATCGGGGCCACGTCGCCGAGGCGAAAACCGGCCCGATGACCGAGGACGTGTTGATGATCCCCGCCGCGATCGAGGCGGGGTTGGGCGAGCTCGGCAAGCATGGCTCGATCATCAACCGGACTTATGGGTCGAGCTTTCGCCTCGCCATGGTCACCACCGACCTGCCGCTGATCGCCGACCGGCCGGATGTCTTCGGCGGCGACGCATTTTGCGAGAGCTGCCAGCTTTGCTCGAACGCCTGCCCGCCCGACGCAATTTACCGCGAGAAGCAGATGGTCCGAGGGACACGCAAATGGTACGTCGACTTCGACAAATGCGTGCCCTACTTCGTCGACAACAAGACCTGCGGGCTGTGCCTGGTGGTCTGTCCCTGGTCGCGGCCCGGCGTCGCCGACAACCTGGTCCAGAAGATGGCCAAGCGGATGGCGGCGCGTGAGGGCAATACCGGTAGTTGAAGAGTGGCTCCGTCCGACGCGGCTCAGATCGCCAGGAAACCCTTTTTCTTTTTCGGCTTGGTTTCCTTGGTCGGGCCTGGTTTTCCGCCCAGCGAATAGACCCGCACCGGTTCGGCGATGTTCTTGAGCTGCTTCTGGCCGAGATTCTTGAAGCCAAGGTCGAGCTTGGCTTTGACGAGATCGCGCACCACGCCGGAAAGACAGATGCCGCCCGCTTCCGCCATCGGCTCGAGGCGGGCGGCGATGTTGACACCCTCGCCCATCAGATCGTCACCCTGCACGATCACATCGCCGACATTGATGCCGATGCGGAACTCCATGCGCCGATGCTCGGGCGCGCGGGCGTTGCGCTCGATCATCATGCGCTGGATCTCGACCGCGAACATGACCGAGTCGTTGACACTGTTGAACTCGAGCATGAAGCCGTCGCCGATCTCCTTGAAGATGCGGCCGGCGAACTCCTCAAGACAGGGATCGAGCACGCCCGAACGCACGTCGCGCAAAACCGCCAGCGTGCGCGTCTCGTCGACATTCATCTGGGCGCTGTAGCCGACCACGTCCATCGCGACAATCGAGGCCAGCCGGCGGCGGCGGCGCGAGACCCGCTCGTAGGGATCGCCTTCGGTCTGCTCGCTGGTCACGGCGTAGTCGGTCAGAAGCTCGCCGATGGTCGTCTGGAAGCGGCCGAGCATCACCGAGGCATCGCCGCTGATCACCACCGTTTCGGTGACCTCGATCCAGGCGCCGTCCCGCTCGATGAACGTGCCATGCGTGCTGCCGTCGTCATTGAGCTCGAACGCGTTGTCGCCGCGCGGCACGATGACCGCGTGCTCGCGTGAGATCGATTCGTCGTTGAGCCTGACATCGCAGTTCCGGCTGCGGCCGACACGATAGGCTTGCATGGACGCCGTGTCCCCGAAATCATCAGCATCGACCCCGGCGGATTTGGGGCCGTCCCGCCGTCAATCTCGCAGCAAAAGTTTAATGGCGGGTCACTATGATAGCAAATCAACAGGCGAGCCGCCTGCCCTCGACAGCAAGCATCGGGCGTTTCGGCCGGCGGCGGCCAAATATCATGGCCCGATCGACCGGATCTCGACCGGGATCCCGCCGACATCGTGGCGGTCGCGCCCGGCCCCTGCGCCGCGCCCGCCGCTCAACAGGGCATACGCGTTCCCGGTGATCAGAATTTCGCCCGGCCTGGCGACATCCTCGCCGAGCTTGCAGGCAAAGTTGACCGGGGCGCCGAACAGCTCGACCCCGGGGATCAGCAACAGCCGACCGAAATCGATGCCGATCGAGACATCGATCCGGGCATCCTCGGTCCGCTCACGATTGCCGGCGGCGGTTTGCGTGACGATGGCAGCCGAAAGGTCGAACGCCATATCCGCGCTCGGGGCCACGGCGAACATATTATCGGCTTCGTATTTGACGATCTCGCCGCCGCCGGCCTCGACGATCGGGCGGGTGATCTCGCGCATATCCTGGATCAACGAAAGGAAATGCAGGATGCCGCGCCGATCGGTGAGGCGGGAGAATCCGCTCATATCGAGCGCGATTACCGCCCGCTCGACGCCGTAAGCCTCCCAGATCTCCGCTTCCAGCGCCGGCAGATCGTCTGCCCGCGCCGCCCGATAGTGGGTGAGATATTTGACCAATCGGTCGTCCATGTACCCAAGTCCCTTGCTGTCCTGCCCCATGCGCCGGCCACGATATCGTGGCTGACGGCAGCCATGCTAGTCTCGCGCCGCTTCCAAAGGCTCCCAATGACGCCCAGCGAAAGAGGCCGCATGAGATACCAGCCTGCCCGGTACGGACCGATCGCCAGGTCCAAATGCGGCGCATGAGCGCGGGCGCGCCGAACGCGCAGATCGGCCAGTCGGTCGCGATCGGCGCCGGGTTGCTGATCGCGGGGCTGGCGTGTTTCGCGGGCATGGAGGCGGTGGCGAAGTATTTGATCGGGCGCGGCCATACGCCGGTGCTGGTCGCTTGGGCGCGCTATATCGTCAATCTCGCTTTGCTGGCGTTGCTGCTGGTCCGCTTCCGGCCAGTCGAGTTTGTACGTACCCGACGATTGGGGCTGCAGGTGATCCGCTCGCTGCTGATCCTGACGCTCACGGTGCTGTTCTTCGCCGCCGTGAAGACGATGACGCTCGCGGATACGACAACCATTCTCTACGCGGGGCCATTGTTGATTGTGGTGATGTCGGGACCGGTGCTGGGCGAGCGGGTCGGTCTGCATCGCTGGACCGGTGTGATCGTTGGCTTTATCGGCGTCGTGATCATCGTGCGGCCAGGGGGCGATTTCGGCTGGGGGGCGGCGATGGCCTTCGGCGCGGCGTTCTGCTATGCCGGATACGCGCTGGCGACACGCATCCTGGGGCCAACCGAATCGCCGGTTACGACCGTCTTCTACACCGCCCTTGTCGGGACCGTTCCGCTTTCCGTTGCGGTTCCATTTTTCTGGTCGACCCCAGTTGGCGGCGACTGGTTCTGGCTGGCGGTGCCCGGCGCCCTCGGAGCGGTCGGGCATTATTTTATTTTTCTGGCTTACCGAAGCGCCCCGGCCTCAGCGCTGGCGCCATTCGCCTATACCCATCTGATTTGGGCCGCGCTTTACGGCTTGCTGATCTTCGCCGAACGGCCCGATGAATGGACCTTTCTGGGCGCGGCGATCATCACCGGGGCCGGGATCTACGTGTGGTACCGGGAACAGCGACGGGCGCGGGCGGCAGCCGGATGAGGCGCCAGCGTCCCGTTAACCTCGAAAGAACTCCAAGGGGGTAGTTTGAAGCACCCCGGAAGCCTTGCGGGGGACACAGGAGCGTCCTTATATTGAGCCTTTAATGACTGTCCCCGCACCGGTCCCGAGCATCGTCTTCCCTTACCGGGACCTTTTGGGAATCGAAGGGCTCTCGCCGGAGGAGATCACCCTCCTCCTCGACCTCTCCGAACACTATTCCAAGACCAACCGCCGGCCGGGCAAGAAGCGCAAATCCATGCGCGGCCGCACGGTGATCAACCTCTTTTTCGAGACCTCGACGCGGACGCGGACGTCGTTCGAACTGGCGGCCCAGCGCCTCGGCTCCGACGTCATCAACATGCAGGTCGCCGACAGCGCCATCAAGAAGGGCGAGACGTTGGTCGACACCGCGGTCACGCTGAACGCGATGCATCCCGACATACTGGTCGTGCGGCACCCTGAAAGCGGCGCCGTCAAGCTGCTCGCCGAGAAGGTCGACTGCGCCGTGATCAATGCCGGCGACGGCAGCCACGAGCATCCGACCCAGGCGCTGCTCGATGCACAGACGATCCGCGCGCGTCTTGGACGCCTTGCCGGGATCACCGTGGCGATCTGCGGCGACCTCGCGCACAGCCGGGTCGCACGCTCCAACATCCTGCTGCTGACCACCATGGGCGCACGGGTCCGCGTGGTCGGCCCGCCGACGCTGGTGCCCACGACCTTCGAGCGGCTGGGGGTGGAGGTCCATCACGACATGCGGCGGGGCATTGCCGATTGCGACGTGGTGATGATGCTGCGCCTGCAGACCGAACGGATGCAGGGATCATACGTGCCGTCGACCCGGGAGTATTTTCGCTTCTTCGGGCTCGATTACGCAAAACTCAGTGTGGCCAAGCCCGACGCGCTGGTCATGCATCCCGGACCCATGAACCGCGGCGTGGAGATCGACAGCGAGGTCGCCGACGATTTCGGGCGCAGCGCCATCCAGACCCAGGTCGAGATGGGGGTAGCCGCGCGCATGGCCGTCCTCAAGGTGCTGACACGCAATCTCGAAGCAGGCCTGGCGGAGCCACCACCGTGAGCGTGCGGCCCATGAGCGAGAGACTATGAGCGAGAGACTATGAGCGAGAGACTATGAGCGAGAGACTATGAGCGAAAGACTATGAGCAAGAGACTATGAGCGTGATCACGGGTGGACCCGCGGGACGCACGGCCTATCTGAACGCCCGGCTGCTCGACCCGGCGAGCGGCCTTGATACCGTGGGCGATCTGTTGACCGTCGGCGGCGAGATCGCCGATCTGGGACCGGGGCTCTTCAAGGACGGCGCGCCGCCAGATGCCGCGGTCGTCGATTGCGCCGGCGGCTGTCTGGCGCCCGGACTGGTCGACATGCGGGTCCAGCTGCGCGAGCCCGGCGACGAGCACAAGGAGACCATCAAAACCGCCAGCGCTGCTGCCTCCGCCGGGGGCGTCACCGCCATGGTCTGCCTGCCCGACACCAACCCGCCGATCGACGATGTGGCGGTGCTCGAATTCATCGCCCGGCGCGCGCGCGAGGTGCGTGGCACCAAGGTCTTCTGCTACGGCGCGGCAACGCGCGGCCTGCAGGGCACCCAGCTTACCGAGATGGGCCTGCTTTCGGAGACCGGGGCAGTCGCTTTCACCGACGGGGGCCGCGCCATCGCCAACGCGCAGGTAATGCGCCGGGCGCTCCTCTATGCGGGCACCTTCGATGCCTTGCTTGTGCAACACCCGCAGGAACCGACTTTAGCCAAGGACGGCGACATGAATGCCGGCGAGGTCGCGTTACGGCTTGGCCTTTCGGGCATTCCTGCCGTGGGTGAGGTGATGATGATCGAACGCGACCTGCGGCTGGCCGAGAGCACCGGCGGGCGTTATCACGCCGCCCACATCTCGACTGCGGCGGCCGTGGAGGCGATCCGCGCCGCCAAAGCCCGCGGCCTGCGCGTGACCTGCGACACGGCCCCGCCATACTTCACCCTCAACGAAACGGCGGTCGGCGACTACCGGACCTTTGCCAAGCTCGACCCGCCGCTGCGGGCCGAAGCCGACCGCGAGGCAATCGTCGAGGGGCTTGCCGACGGCACCATCGACGTTATCGCCTCCGACCACTCGCCGCACGACCAGGACTCCAAACGCTTGCCCTTCGCGCAGGCCGAATTCGGGATCGTCGGGCTGGAGACGCTTTTGCCGCTCTCGCTGGCGCTGGTTCACAAGGGCCGCATGGGCCTCAACGCGCTGTTGGCCTGCCTCACGGTCAAGCCTGCCGAACTGCTCGGCCTGCCGCTCGGACGCCTGGCCAAGGGCGCGCCGGCCGACCTCGTCCTGTTCGACCTCGACCGGCCGTGGCGGATCGATCCCGACCAGTTCCGCTCCAAGTCAAAGAATTCGCCCTTTGGCGATGCGCCGGTGCAGGGTCACGCGCTGCGCACGGTGGTCGCCGGACGCCCGCTCTTTACTTTTGACAACATCACCGCGGCGGTTGCCTGACCGCCCCCAAGCCAGGCCGGCCCACCGGCCTTGGCTCGCTGCATAGCAATACCGGATCCCATAAGCAATATCGATTCATATATGCGTCAGTAATACTCAATATATCTGGTCATTTTCTTGAAACACGGATAATTTAAGTTAAACATATTCGATTATTATTTAATTAACCAAAGTATTTATTTACGTGACGTTAAGTTCCAGCAGCTAAATAATGCTGCATCCGGAAACGAATATAACAAAGCCGCCATGACTCTGTTGATCCCCCGTGCACTCGAAATCGGGTCGCAATCACTTGCGGCGTGCGAGATGGGGGCCTGGCGTTCACCGGCATTCAGGGGCGACTGGTAGACCATGAAAGTCATCGCACTAAGCTCGCAAAAAGGTGGATCCGGCAAGACGACGCTGGCCGGCCACATAGCGGTCGAGGCGGAACGCACCGGCTGGGGGCCCACGGCGTTGATCGACACCGACCCACAAGGCAGCCTGGCCGATTGGTGGAACGAGCGCCGCGCTCAAACGCCGCTCTTTGCGCATACGGACATATCCCGCGTGCGCACCGACCTGGACGCCATGCGCAATTCGGGGATCAAGCTCGTCATATTCGACACCCCTCCGGCGATCACGGGCACCATCGAAACGGTCGTGCGCATGGCCGATCTGGTGATCATTCCGGCCCGGCCGAGCCCGCACGACCTGCGCGCCGCCGGCGCCACCGTCGAAATCGTCGAGCGCTGGGGAAAGTCGCTGTGTTTCGTCATCAACGCCGCCACCCCGGGCGCACGGATCACCGCGGAGGCCGCCATCGCGCTCTCGCAACACGGCACGGTTGCGCCGGTGACGATCCACGGCCGCACGGACTTCGCGGCCAGTATGATCGACGGCCGCACTGCGATGGAGCTCGACCCCAATTCTCCGTCATCGCTGGAGATCTCCCAGCTGTGGCAGTACTTGTCGACCCGCCTGAACAAGGGCGCCCGCCCGACCGTTCTCAACATGCAAGGCCAGTCACCCGCGCGCCGGAAAGTATTCGGCCAACGCGGCCTGGCGACCGCGAGGCAGTCATGACCCGTCGCGCCGCATCGCTCACCAGCTCGCTGATGGCCCGCAAGGGCTTGGCCGGTCCCTCGCATCTGGAGCTAAAGGACGTCGAGCAAACGAAAAGCCGGCCGACGCCTCCCAGGCTCGTCAGCACCACGCCGGGCGACGCCAAGACCGGCGCGACAACCCGGTCGCGCAAGTCGGTCAAGGGCGCCGATCCGGACACCGACAAGCGCCGGTTCACGCTGCGGCTGAGCGAGGACCAGCACATCCGGATGCGGCTGGCTTCGGTTCACCTGCACATGTCGGCCCAGCAGATGGTGATGAAAGCGCTCGACACATACCTCGCCGAGACGGTGCCGCAGATTCGCGGCGGCGACTGCGCTTGCGTGGATAGTGGCAAGGACGGCGGCAAGACCAAGCCAGGCAGCGCGAAGGGCGAGAAATGATGCCGGGCGGCTTTGCCCGCAAACTCCATGCACGCACACGTGCCGCACGGCAAAGCGAAGACGCAAATCCGAAAGCCAGCGCCGACCGTCACTGCGCCTCGCTGGAGACGGTCCCGATCCGCCGGCACCGGGCGATCGCGCGTCCGGACCAAACCGACGCATCAAGCGATCTCGTCGGCTACTGGTCGCGATTGCGCGGCCCGCGCCGTTTTCCCGCCGCTGCGGAAATCGACCGCAAAATGGTCTCGTTCTTCTGGCCGTTCAGCATTCTGTTCCGGGTCAGCGATGGCGGTGAAACAATCGAGATCGACAGTTCGATCGATCCCGTGAGCTCGTTTCCCGGCGGGCTCGCCCGCGCCACCGACGACGACGAGGCGCCCCAGTTCGCCCTCACCGAATGGATCGTCAGCGTCGCGCGCAACGCCGCCGTCGAGCGCCAGCCCGTGTCCGCCACGACCGTAATCCCTGGGCGGTACGACAACCGAAGCTATCGCGGTGTCGCGGTGCCCTTCGCCGACGGCGATATGATCGACCACGTGCTCGCGCACTATCTGCCGGTGGAGGACTGACGCCGGCGTGATCGCTCGCCGGCCGGCAGATTGCTGCCGCGGCGATCGAAATGGCACTAGAATGGCGATCGTTCCAACCGCTCGGCGAGCCGGTCGATGCCCGATCCGATTTCCTGGCAGTTCTCCTGGCCGTATCTGGCGGCAGCGATCGTGGGCGGCTACCTGCTGGGCTCGATCCCCTTCGGCATAGTGCTGACCCGGATCGCCGGGATCGGCGATATCCGCAAGATCGGGTCCGGCAATATCGGCGCCACCAACGTGCTGCGCACCGGGAACAAGGGCCTGGCCCTGGCAACGCTGCTGCTCGACGGCGGCAAGGGCGCCGCGGCGGTGCTGGTGGCACGGATCTGGGGACCCGATACGGCAGTGCTCGCCGGTATCGGCGCGCTGATCGGCCATATGGCGCCGATTTGGCTCAAATTTCGCGGCGGCAAGGGGGTTGCGACCGCACTTGGCGTGCTGCTTGCGATCGCTTGGAAGGTCGGTCTGGCGGCGTGTCTTGTTTGGCTGGTGACCGCGGCGGCGTCCCGATATTCCTCGCTGGCCGCGCTGATCGCGCTGGCCGCGGCGCCGGTTTTCGCCTGGTGGCTCGCCGATCCCCAGATCATGGAGCTTGCGGCCCTCACGGCGGCGCTGGTCTGGCTGCGCCATTGGCAGAACATCGCCCGGCTGGCCAACGGCCACGAACCTAAGATTGGACGCAAGAAAACTGGTTCAAATCCCGATAACAAAAGCGATTCCTAACGCAGCATTAACGCAGAAACGCCATAGTCTGGCCATGAATCTCGCTAGGCTAGGCGCCAGTGCATCATGGGCGTGATGAGGCGTTTGGGCGCGTCGAGACGATTATCCCGGACAACTGTCCGTCTGTACAATTTTCCCCTGGACAACCTTCGAGGACGCAATGACCCGACTGCCAAGGATGCTCATTCCGGCCGCGCTGGGCGTGGCGCTTGTTTTGACGGCCGCCGCCGGAACAGCCGGCGCGCGCGTACCCATTGCCCAGCAGCACCAGTTCCAGCAGGCCATGCTGCCGACCGACACGCCGGGGGCCTTCCGGCTTGGTATCTGGGTGTTCAACCGCGCGAATGGACGCATACGGCTCTGCGTGCTGAATGACGAGGCGGAGGCCGGCGCGCCGGTGATGAAATGTTCCACCTGGACCGGCAGCGGCCCGGCGGGCCTATATTATCTGATGCAGATCCGCCGGCATCCGCGCCAGCCAGGCCGGTTCCGCGCCGGGTTGTGGATCCTCAACCGTGCGAGCGGACACACCCGCGCTTGTGTCATCACGGACATGAAAGACCCAACCGGAACGCTGCGCTGCTCCAAGATTCAATGAGCTGCCCCCCCGTGCGCGCTTGAGACGGGCCGAGCGGGCGGTTAAACTGGAGGCATTGCTTTCGCCCCAAAGGGCATAAATGTCCCTGGTCCAATATCGCCGGAAAGGCCGTGCTCCGTGGTTCGAACCGTCCTCATCGTCGTTGCCCTCACCACGGGCATGGCATTGTCTGTCATTGCGCCCGGTGGCGCGCTTGCCGGGCCGGCTGGCGAGGATGATGCGCGCTACGGCATGGAAGCATCCAAGCAGGGCAAGCTCCGCGAGGCGCTCGGCTACTTCAAGCGCGCGATCCAGGCCAAGGGCCTGAAAGGGCACGAACTTTCCGCAGTTTACGTGAACCGGGGGCTTACCTACTACCGTTTGGCGAAATACACCAAAGCGATCGCGGATTTCGACACTGCGCTCAAGATCGTGCCGAAGAATGCCTATGCCTTCAACAACCGGGGCCTGACCTACGAGAAGCTGGGCAGGCGGGCACTCGCGATCCGCGACTATCGCTCCGCGCTCAAGATCGACCCGTCGCTTTGGCGCACCAAGACCAATCTGGAGCGGCTCGGCGCACCCCGGTAAACGGTGGATTTCGCCCTTTATTCCCAACGGATTGTTAACGCCAGCGCCGTATAAATCGGGGCATGGCAGACGGTGATCGCACATTGGCCCGCACGCCCCGCGGCGGCGGCAAGCGCGGCGAGGGTGATCCCTCGCCCGGACTCTTTGCGCGCCTGGTCGATTGGCTCTACCGGCTGCTGAATCCAAGCGCCGAAGATCATCCAGACTATACGCACGCCGCGCCGGCCCGACCGCGAAAACGCGACCGGGCCGAAGAGCCGGCGGCGGTCGACACGAAGCCGGTCCTCGCGGTCGACCACGCCGCCGTCAATCGCATCCTCACCAGCATCCAGACACGCGGCATCAAGCCCAGCGCCGGCAAGGTCCAGATGGTCAATCTGGGCGATGCGCGCGACCAGGCCGGCGAGCGCTGGCGTACCCTGGCCGCGCGCGCGATGGCGCTGGCCGAGATGGTGCTCAGCGACCGGCTGGATGCGGCCGACGTCTTCACCCGCTACCGGGACCACGCCTTCATTGTCGTGTTCGGCGAACTCAGCGAACGCGAGGCGGCCTGGCATGCCGAAGCGATCAGCCGCGAGATCTGTCTGCTGTTGATGCAGGACAGCGAATTCGATGACGCGATCACCGCCGAGATGATCACCGCGCCCGTCGACAAGCTGATGCCCAACCCGGAAAGCGCCACCGTCGACGATCTCGACCGTGCCCTGGACGATGAAGCCGACGCGCGAAAAATCTGCGCCGATGTCGGTGCGGGCTCATTTGATTCAGAGCCGCTGTCAACCACCTACCGGCCGATGCTGCACGTTCCCAACCAGACGGTCGGCATTTTTGTCGGCCTGCCCCGCCGGCGCCTGCTGCACGGCGTATGGGTCACCGGCAACGCCGCCTACCCGCAGCATGGGTCTGACGAACTCGTGCTGGCCATGGATCTGCTACTGGTGCGACGCGTCATCAAGGACACGCAAAAATCGATCGTCTCCGGCCATGAAACGATCATCGGCGCCATGGCCAATCTGCGCTCGCTCTCCAATTCACATCGCGTTCTGCGGTCCCTGTCGGCGGTAAACGCGCTGGTCCGCGATCATCTTGTGCTGGAATTGGTCGGCGTGGTGCCGACCTTGCCTGTATCGCGCATCGTCGAGGTCGCCGGCCGTTACCGGACCGCCGTCAAGGCGCTCAACCTGCGCATCTCGCTGCTCGAGCCGGATGTCCAGCGTTATGCGCCGGTCGGCGTCAAATCGATCGGATGCGATTTGAGCGCACGCGAGCTGCGCCGCATGAGCGATGCAGCGATCGAGGAGGCCATCGGCCGGTTCGTTCGCGGCGCCAACGCGGGCGGCATGAACAGCCACTTTTTCGGCGTCGACACAGACGAGCTGTTCTCCGCCACGGTGGCGGCCGGTGCGACGTTCCTGACCGGCGACGCCATTGCGCCGTTCGTCAACCAGCCGACCGCGCCCTACCGGTTCGACCAGGAGATCCCGTTAGCGGGCTGACCGCCAACTGGATCTCCAGCACTTGACCCGCCCCTCGCGCGGGGTGAAGCTGAAGCGTGACCGGGCAGCATCGCCAACAACTCAACCAATCCGAGCGGGCCGACTGGCTGCGCCTGATCCGCAGCGAGAATGTCGGACCGATCACGTTTTTCCACTTGCTGCAATACTACGGCTCGGCCGGCGCGGCGCTTGAGGCCCTGCCCGCACTCGCAGGCCGCGGTGGTAAGCGCAAGATAAAGATCTGTCCCCTGGATGTGGCGGAACGCGAGCTGGCGCGGATCGAGGAGATCGGCGCCGCCCTGATCGCCCATGGTGAGCTGGACTATCCCCGTGGTCTCGGCGCGATCGAGGATGCCCCGCCGCTGATCGCGCGGCTCGGCCGCGCAGAATTGCTGGAGCGTCCGATGGTCGCCGTCGTCGGCGCGCGCAACGCATCGGCAAACGGCCGGCGCCTGGCCGCACAGCTCGCCGCCGATCTCGGCAGCGCCGGCGTGAGCGTCGTCTCCGGCCTGGCGCGCGGCATCGATACCGCCGCGCACAAGGGCGCGCTGGACAGCGGCACGGTGGCCGTGGTCGCCGGCGGGATCGATGTGGTCTATCCCAAGGAAAACCAGGCGCTTTATGAGGACATCGCCGCGCGCGGCGTGGTGCTGGCCGAATCGCCGCCGGGCACCGAGCCGGTCGCCCGGCATTTTCCGCGCCGCAACCGGTTGATCTCCGGGCTTTCGCTGGGCGTGGTGGTGGTCGAGGCTGCGCTCCGGTCGGGCTCGCTGATCACCGCGCGGATGGCCCTGGAGCAGGGCCGCGAAGTCTTCGCGGTTCCAGGCTCGCCGCTCGATCCACGGGCACGCGGCACGAACAATTTGATCCGCCAGGGCGCGACGCTGACCGAGAGCGCCGACGACGTGCTGCAGACGATTTTCGAACAGATGACACGGCCGCTCGAAGAGCCGGCCGGCCCCTCCTTCGATGCGCGGCCGGTGAGCCCACCGCCACCCGACGGGCTCGACGCCGCACGAAAAAACATTGTCGAATTGCTCTCTCCCAGTCCGGCAGCAGTTGACGAACTGATCCGCGAATGCCAAGTGTCTGCGGCTCTCGTCGCGGTGGTTCTGCTCGAGCTTGAGCTTGCCGGACGCATCGAGCGCCATCCGGGCGGACGGGTGTCGTTAATCATCGAGTAACCATCGGGCGGTCATGGTGCCGCCACGGGTCCCTCAACGTTCAAGGTCTTCATGGACGTCGTCGTCGTCGAATCTCCGGCCAAAGCAAAGACCATCAACAAGTACCTCGGTAGCGGGTACACGGTGCTGGCGAGCTTTGGCCATGTCCGCGACCTGCCGGCCAAGGACGGCTCGGTGCGGCCGGACGAGGACTTCGCGATGAGCTGGCAGGTCAGCGAGCGCGCGGCCCCGCGCATCACCGAGATCGCCAAGGCGCTCAAGGGCGCCGAGCATCTATATCTCGCGACCGATCCGGACCGCGAGGGCGAGGCGATCTCATGGCACGTCCAGCAGGTGCTGCACGAAAAGGGCGTGCTGAACGGCATCGACGTCAAGCGCGTGGTCTTCCACGAGGTTACCAAGGATGCGGTGCTCGACGCCGTGCGCAATCCGCGCGAGCTCAATGACGAGCTGATCGCGGCCTATTTCGCGCGCCGCGCGCTCGACTATCTGGTCGGCTTCACGCTGTCGCCGGTGCTGTGGCGCAAGCTGCCCGGCAGCAAGTCCGCCGGCCGCGTGCAGTCGGTGGCGCTCCGCCTTATCTGCGAGCGCGAGCTAGAGATCGAGGTCTTCAATGCCGAGGAATACTGGACCGTCGACGTCGAGTTCGCGACGCCGCGCGAGCAAAAGTTCACCGCACGCCTGTCCCATCTCGACGGCAAGAAGCTCGACAAGCTCTCACTTGGCGACAAGGACAAGACCGCGATCGCGGTCGCGGCACTGGAAGCCGGACGTTTTTCCATCGCCTCGGTGGAAAAGAAGCAGGTCAAGCGGAACCCTTACGCGCCCTTCACGACCTCGACGCTGCAGCAGGAGGCCTCGCGCAAGCTGCGCTTCGCCGCCAGCCAGACCATGCGTCTTGCCCAGCAGCTCTATGAGGGCATCAACCTCGGCGGCGAGACGGTCGGGCTGATCACCTATATGCGGACCGATTCGGTAAGCCTCTCGCGCGAGGCGATCGAAGGCTGCCGCACGCTCATCGAACGCAAATACGGGCCCGCCTATCTGCCGGACCAGCCGCGCATCTACAAGACCAAGGCCAAGAACGCGCAGGAAGCCCACGAGGCGATCCGGCCGACCGATCTGTCGCGCCAGCCGCGCGACGTCGCCGGGCACCTCGATCGCGACCAGCTTCGGCTCTACAAGCTGATCTGGAAACGCACCGTGGCCTCGGAGATGGAAAGCGCCCGGCTCGACCAGGTGGTGATCCGCATCGAGGCGGGCGACAAGCGCACCGAGCTTCGCGCCAGCGGCTCGGTGGTGGCCTTCGACGGCTTCCTTGCCGTCTACCAGGAAAGCAGCGACGACAGCGCCGCGAACGGCACAGGCGGCGCAGACGGTCCAGGCGGCCCAGGCAGCGAGGACAAACGGCTGCCGGCCATGGAGCAGGGTGAGGCGCTGGGCCGCGGCGAGATCGCGCCCGAGCAGCATTTCACCCAGCCGCCGCCGCGTTACAGCGAGGCGAGCCTGGTCAAGAAATTGGAGGAGCTCGGCATCGGTCGGCCCTCGACCTATGCCTCCATCATTCAGGTGCTCCAGGACCGCGACTATGTGAAGCTCGACGCACGGCGCTTCGTGCCGGAAGATCGCGGCCGCGTCGTCACCACCTTCCTCAACAATTTTTTCAAGCGCTACGTCGAGTACGACTTCACGGCCGATCTTGAAGACAAGCTGGACGAGATCTCCAACGGCACGATGCAGTGGAAGGCCGTGCTCCGCGACTTCTGGACCGGCTTCAGCGCCGCGATCGACGGCACCAAGGACCTTACGATCACGCAAGTGATCGACGCGCTCGACGAAGCGCTCGGACCGCATTTCTTCCCACAGATCGAGGGCCAGCCCGATCCCCGCAAATGCACGTCCTGCGAGGATGGCCGGCTGGGGCTCAAGCTTGGCAAGTTCGGCGCCTTTATCGGCTGCTCGAACTATCCCGATTGCCGCTACACCAGCCCGCTCACGGTGGCCAACGGCAAGAACGGCGAGGCCGGCGCCAACGGCGCCACCCGTGAGCTCGGCAACGACCCGGAGACCGGCAAGCCGGTCTCGGTGCGCACCGGACCTTACGGGCCGTATGTGCAGCTCGGCATGGCCGAAGACGAGGAAAAGCCCAAGCGTGTGACCCTGCCGAAGACCTTGCCGCCCGAGACCATTGAGTTCGATCTCGCCTGCAAGCTGCTGTCGCTGCCGCGCGAGGTTGGCAAGCACCCCGAAGGCGGAAAATCGATCAAGGCCGGTATCGGCCGCTACGGTCCCTACGTCCAGCACGAGAAGACATACAAGTCGCTGGAGACAACCGACGACGTGCTGACCATCGGCCTCAACCGCGCGGTCGACCTGCTGGCCCAGCCGAACAAGGGCCGCGGCGGCAATGGCGGCAACACCAAACGCCTGGGCGAACATCCCGAGGATGGCAAGGTAGTCAGCGCCGGCGTCGGCCGCTACGGGCCCTACGTGCGCCACGGACGCGTCTTCGCCAGCCTGCCCAAGGATATGGGCGTCGAAGACGTCACACTCGACCAGGCGGTCGAACTGATCGCAGCCAAGGCGGCGAAAGGCGGCAAGGGCGGCACGGCAAAAAAGCCAGCGAAGAAATCGACAAAAGCCAAGAAGACCACTAAATCGAAAAAGACAGCCACGGCGCGCAAATCTCCGGGCAAAAGCGCAAGCACCAAGACCGCCGCCGAACCCGCGGCCGAATAGAGACGATGAGAGAGATGCGGTCGCGCGCGAACCTTCTTCGAAGGAACGCCTGGGCGGCCGCCTGAACCCAGCAGACTTTGGCAGCCAAGCAGAAACAAGCACCCTTTCCGAGCCGAGATGAGGTTCTGGAATACATCCGCTCGCAGGGCGGCGCGCCGGGCGAGCGCGAAATCGCGCGCGCCTTTCGCCTCAAGGGCGGTCAGCGGGGCGCCTTGCGCGACCTCTTGCGGCGCCTTGCCGACGATGGGCTGATCGAGCGCCGGCGCAAGCGGGTGCGCGAGCCCGGCGCCCTGCCCCCGGTCGCAGTGGTCGAGATCGCCGAGATTGACGCCGACGGCGAGCTGATCGCCAAGCCGGTCGACTGGCGCGACGAAACCCCGCCGCCGCGTATCCTGATGGCGCCCGAGCGCGGCGGCCGCCTTGCCGCGGGCATCGGCGAGCGGTTGCTGGCCCGCCTTACCAGGCTTACCGAGGGCGACTACGAGGGCCGCCTGATCCGCCGCATCTCTGCTGCCCCCGACCGCGTGCTGGGGGTCTATGAGCGGCACGAGCGGGCCGGCCGCATCCGGCCGACCGACCGCAAGTTTCGGCACGAATTGGCGGTCACGCAGGCTGATGCCGGCGGCGCGACGCCAGGGGATCTGGTGTTGGCGGAGGTATTGCCGGGTCGCGCCCTGGGACTGCGCCAGGCACGGGTCATCGAACGGCTAGGCGATACGCACGCGCCCCAGGCGATCAGCCTGATTGCCATTCACAGTCATGATATTCCGAGCATCTTCCCTGCCCAGGCCATCGCCGAGGCGGAAGCGGCCAAGCCCGTTTCGCCGGACGGCCGCGAAGATCTCCGCGCAGTGCCGCTGATCACCATCGACGGCGCCGATGCGCGCGATTTCGACGATGCGGTCTGGGCCGCTGGCGACGACGATCCCAAGAACGCCGGCGGCTACAAGCTCATCGTGGCCATCGCGGATGTGGCCCATTATGTGCGGCCCGGCAGCGCCCTCAACCGGGCAGCGCACGAGCGCGGCAATTCGGTCTATTTTCCCGACCGTGTGGTGCCGATGCTGCCCGAGGCGCTGTCGAACGGGCTGTGTTCGCTGAAGCCCGGCGAGGATCGCGGCGCGCTGGCCTGCCACATGCGGATCGACCGGGACGGCCGCCTGCTTGGGCACAGGTTCACGCGCACGGTCATGTGTTCGGCGGCGCGGCTGACTTATGAACAGGTGCAGGCAGCCTTCGACGGCCGGAGCGACGAGACGACCGCTCCCCTCCTCGATCGCGTGCTGGCGCCGCTAAAGGGCGCCTACGAGGCGCTGGAACGCGCCCGGGACGCCCGCAAGACCCTCGACCTCGATCTGCCCGAGCGCCAGATATTCCTCGACACCCAGGGCCGCGTGGAGCGCGTGGCTTTGCGGCCGCGGCTTGTCTCGCACCGCCTGATCGAGGCGTTCATGATCGCCGCCAACGTCGCCGCCGCGGAGACGCTGGAGAAGGCGCGTGCACCGTGCATCTACCGCATCCACGATGCGCCCGACCCGGAAAAGCTCGAAGCCTTGCGGGAGTTCCTCGACTCCGTCGGGCTCAAGCTCGCACGCGGACAAGTGGTCAAGCCCGAGCACCTCAACCGCCTGCTCATCAAGGCGAAGGGCGAGCCGCATGAGCGGCTGCTGAACGAGCTGGTGCTGCGCGCCCAGGCCCGCGCCGAATACGACCCGGGCAATATCGGGCATTTTGGACTGGCGCTGTCGCGCTATGCCCATTTCACCTCGCCCATCCGGCGCTATGCCGATCTGGTCGTCCACCGGGCTCTCATTGGCGCCCTCAAGCTGGGACAGGGCGGGATCGGCCAGGACGCCCGCGAGGGCCTGAAGGAGACCGCCCGCCATATCTCCGATACCGAACGGCGCGCTTCGGCGGCCGAGCGTGACGCCGTCAACCGGTTCACCGCCGCCTATCTTGCCGACCGCGTCGGGGCGACGTTCGATGGCACGATCAACGGGGTGACGCGGTTCGGGCTCTTTATCACCCTGAATGAGACCGGGGCCGACGGGCTGGTCCCGATTTCGACCCTGCCGGGCGACTATTATGACCATGACGAGACCGGCCATCGCCTGGTCGGGCGCGAGAGCGGCCATACCTATCGCCTTGGCGATCCGGCTGAAGTGCGCCTCGCCGAAGCCGACCCGATCACTGGCAGCCTCCTCCTGGAGCTGATGGACGCCGGGCCCAAAAACGGCAAACAACGGCGCGGATACAGGCCAAAAGCCCGCTCACACGGGCCGGTCGGCGGGCGGCCACGCGGCGGCAAGCGCCGGGGTTAACTGTAAAATCCGCCTACGCAGTGATGTTGAAACCACGCGCGCATTAACCGAATTATCAAAAATCCAAAGTTTTTTCTGTGCCGGGCGTCATTCCGCTATTAAATTACCCGCCATGAAAAGCCTCACATCCTCGGCGCGCGCCGCCTCACCGTGTCGCCTGCTGATCCGGGTTCTCGTCCCGGCTCTTGTCCTCTTCGGTAGTGCGTGTGCCAGCACCACCGAGACCGGAGGGCAATCATTCGAGAACGCGGCCGGCCGGGTCTTCGGGATTGCCTTCCAGCATATCCGCGATCGCTACATTGAACGGGTCTCACTGGAGACCGTGGCGCTCAGCGGGTTAAAGGGCATCACCCAGCTTGACAGCACCATCGCGGTTCGCAAAGCCAAGGGCCAGGTCGAGGTGGTCAGCAGCCAAAAGCCAGTCGCCACCTTCAAGGCGCCGGCGGCCAACGATATCGATGGCTGGGCCAATCTGACGACCGCCGTGGTGCAGGCAAGCCGGATCTATTCGCCGGCCATCAAGAAGGCGTCAGCGGAAGACATCTACAAAATCGTATTCGACGCCGCCCTCCTTCGCCTCGACCGCTATTCGCGCTATGCCACCGCCGATCAGGCGCGCGAGAACCGGGCTTCGCGATCGGGCTTTGTCGGCATCGGCGTGCGTATCCGCCAGGATGACGGCGTGACCAAAGTCGTCATCGTGTTTCCGGAGACCCCGGCCGAGCGGGCCGGGCTCAAGGCCGCCGATGCGATCATCCAGATTGACGGCGTGCCGATCACCGGCATGAAGCTGCGCGATGTGGTCAAGCGGCTGCGTGGCCCCAACGGCTCGCAGGTCCGCCTCAGCGTCGCGCGCAAATCCGCCCCAAAAAGCGTGTCGATCAACATCGTCCGCGCGCATGTCATCGCCAGTACGGTCTTCCTCAAGCGCGAGGGCGGTATCGCCCATGTGCGCCTGACGCGTTTCAATCAGCGCACATCCGCCGAGCTGGCGCGGGCCGTCCGCAAGGCGCGGCGCGCCACGGGCGACGCGTTCAAGGGCGTGATCCTCGATCTGCGCGACAATCCCGGCGGCCTGCTCGACCAGGCGGTCGAGGTCTCGGACATGTTCCTGACCGGCGGCCAGATCGTCTCGACCGAAGGACGCCATCCGGGCAGCTTCCAGCGCTACAGCGCCGGCGCCGGAGACATCGCCGGCGGCAAGCCGTTGGTGGTGCTGATCAACGGCCGCTCGGCGTCGTCCTCCGAAATCGTCGCAGCAGCGCTGCAGGACCTCAACCGCGCGGTTCTGGTCGGCACGAACTCGTTCGGCAAGGGCACCGTACAAAGCGTCTTCCGGCTGCCCAATGAAGGCGAGCTGGTGCTGACCTGGTCGCGCTTCCATGCGCCTTCGGGCTACACGCTTCAGGATCTTGGCGTGCTGCCGACGGTTTGCACGGCCGGTCTCAAAGGAAACCCTGGCGCGCTCGCTACCGAGATCAAGACCGGCCGGCACCGGACCGCCGAAGCCCTTCTGCAATGGCGACGTCAGCGCAAGCCGACCCATGACCGGTTGGCCCGACTGCGCGGAATTTGCCCGGCGGCCGACGGACCGGCGGCCGAGGGCGGCGACGGCGATCTGGCCTTCGCCAAACGCCTGCTCAATGACAATGCGCTTTACACGCGCTCGCTGCAGCTCTCGCACACATCGGTGGCCGGGCGTTAATCCGTTGGCCTGGAGCTGATCTCGCCCTGCCTGTCCTTGACTGGCCGGCCTTGACTTGAAGCCGGGCTGCGCTAAGTTTCGGACAACGCTGACAGACCCGCCACCGAATACCGCAAGAAAGACCGCCGCATGGCCAAGAAAGACAACATCCTCGTCAGGATGCAGAGCACCGCCGATACCGGCTTCTTCTATGTCGCCAAGAGGAACCCGAAGAAGCAGACCGAGAAGCTCGAATTCAGGAAATTCGACCCGGTCGCGCGCAAGCATGTGCTGTTCAAGGAAACCAAGCTCAAGAAGGGATAGCTGCAGAGGGCTACCTGCAGGGCGACAGCCCGCGTGAACGGCTGCCATCGAGGCGGCCGTTTTTATTTTGGGCGGGCTCGATGCGGAAAAGCGCTTCGGAGCACGATCGTCTCACGATGATCTGGTGTGACGCGTGATTCGTGCTCCAAACATATGGGCCAGATCAAGATTCACGCCTCAGATCACTGCGATCTGAGACGATCTTGATCTAGGCGGCCGTACCGGTTGCGGACGTGAAGTCCGCATCCTCGGGAAACAGATGCACGGTATTGCGCCCGGCGCGCTTGGCGGCATAGAGCGCATAGTCGGCGCGCTTTAGAAGATCGGTCGTATCGGGGTGGCGGCTGGCCACCGCGACGCCGATGCTGGTGGTGACGGTGATTTCGGCGGCCGTGTCGCTGGCGACGGTGAACGGGGTTTCGCCGATCCGCGCGCGCAATCGTTCGGCCGCCGAGAACGCGATGTCGGGCGTCGTATCCGGCATCACGATCGCAAATTCCTCGCCGCCGAACCGCGCCACCATGTCGACGGTGCGCAGATTACCCGCCAGCCGGCGGGCGGTCTCGCGCAGCACCTGGTCGCCAACATTGTGGCCGTGTGTGTCGTTGATCGCCTTAAAACGGTCGAGATCGAGCATCAGCAGCGCCAGTGGCTTGCCGGTCTCCCCCGCATGCCGGATCTGGGTCTCGAAGTGGGTGTCGAAGTACCGGCGGTTGTAGAGCCCGGTCAAGGCGTCGGTGAGCGCCATGGAGATGCTGAGCCGGTAGTTCTCGCGCAAGCGCTGCTCGTACCGGTGCCGGCGCACCTGGGTGCGCATGCGCGCCAGCAGCTCCTGGCGGTCGAAAGGCCGCACGATGTAGTCGTTCGCACCAATCTCCAGCCCCTTGGCGAGGCGATTGGTATCGCTGTCCTCGATCACCAGCAGCACCGGCAGATGACGTGTCGTCTCCGCCGAGCGCATCTGCGAGCAGAGCCGCAGCGCATCCTCTTTTTCCAGGTTCAAACTGACGATGGTGAGTTCGACGTCGCTGTCTTTTGTCGCCTCAAGCGCCGCCGCGCCATCACGGAAGCGGTCGATCCGATAGCCGGCCTCTCCGGCGATCAGCTCGAAGCGCTCGGCGCTGAGATCGTTGTCCTCGACCAGAACGACACGGGCGCCCTCGCTGACATCCCCGCCCGCGTCGACCGGATCGTCAATCGCGCCGAGCTGCTCGCTGGTATTCTCGCGCAGCCGCAGCTCGTCGAGCATCATCTTCAGGCGCACCAAGGATTTGACCCGCGCCAACAGGGCGACGTCGTTGATCGGTTTTGTCAGGAAATCGTCGGCTCCGGCCTCAAGCCCGCGCACCCGGTCGGCGACGTCGGATAGCGCGGTCACCATGATCACCGGAATATGGGCGCTGGCCGGATCCTGTTTCATGCGCCGGCAGACCTCGAAGCCGTCCATTCCCGGCATCATGACATCGAGAAGGACGATGTCCGGGCTTTCGTCGCGCACGATCTTGAGCGCGCTCTTCCCGTCGGATGCGGTCAGGACGTCGAAATACTCATGAGTGAGCTTGGCTTCGAGCAGACGCGTATTGGGTGCGAGATCGTCGACAACGAGAATTCGGGCCGTCATGTCCGGCCCCGACTAACTTAAGAAGCGCTCGACGGTCTCCAGGAACTTCGCCACCGAAATGGGCTTGGCTATATAGGCCTCGCAGCCGCCTTGCCGAATCTTCTCCTCATCACCCTTCATCGCGAACGCGGTAACGGCGACAATCGGGATCGAGCGCAGCCGATCATCCTCCTTGATCCATTTGGCGACCTCCAGGCCCGAGACCTCGGGCAACTGGATGTCCATCAGGATCAGGTCGGGCATGTGCTCCCGGGCGATCTTGAGCGCCTCGACACCGTCGCGCGTCTGCAACGTGTCATAGCCGTGCGCCTCCAGAAGGTCGTGGAAGAGCTTCATATTGAGCTCGTTGTCCTCCACGATCAGAACGGTCTTGCCCACCGATCGGTGGGGCACAGCCCCGCTCCCCACAGCAAGCGTTTGTCCGTCTGACACATTGTGCTCCTTTGTCCGGCGGTGCGGCGGCAGCCGAAAATCCAAAGGCGGCGGCCCGCACGACGCCTCAATGGATACTCCCCACGAAGTTAAGATTTGTTTAAATCATACCCTCGACAAGCTTCGATACACGATTGATCTGGCCCAGAATCACTAGCGAATTGGCGCGGTTTGCCGGAATGCAGCTCGAATCGCGGAAATGCGCTATATCTGTGGGCCAAGGCGGCGGCGGCAGGCGCGGGAGCGGCTTGGCGAAGGCCCAGATTGCGGCGCGACGCGGACATACTGGGGGGCACGATAGGGGCCGGAAATGGCCGGACTGCGCATTGGCATCGACCTCGGCGGCAGCAAGATCGAAGGTTGGGCACTTGGGGCAGCCCCGGAGCCGGTGGCGCGGCGGCGGGTCGCCGCGCCGCGCGGAGATTACGAGGCCACGATCCGGGCGATCGTCGATACGGTCGCCGCGCTGGAGGCCGATGCCGGAGAGCGCGGCACGGTTGGGATCGGCATCCCGGGCGCGATTTCTCCCGCAACCGGGCTGGTCAAGAACGCCAATTCAAGCTGGCTGATCGGACAGCCCTTCGACCGCGATCTCGCAACCGCGCTGGGGCGCCCGGTCCGTGTCGCCAATGACGCCAATTGCCTGGCGGTTTCCGAGGCCACCGACGGTGCCGGGGCCGGCGCGCGGACCGTTTTCGGCGTGATCCTGGGCACCGGCGTCGGCGGCGGTCTGGCGATCGATGGCCGGCCAGTGCTCGGCGCCAATGCAATTGCCGGCGAATGGGGCCACAACCCCCTGCCCCGGCCGCGCGACGACGAGCGTCCCGGACCCCAATGCTATTGCGGCCGGCAGGGCTGTATCGAGACCTTTCTTTCCGGCCCCGGGTTGGCGCGCGATTTCGCGGCCGCCGGCGGCGGGCCGCTGGACGCAAAAGCCATTGCCGAACACGCCGCCAAGGGCGAGGCAATGGCGCAGGCCGCGGTCGACCGCTATGCCGAGCGTCTTGCGCGCGCGCTCGCCGGGGTGATCAATATCGTCGACCCCGACGTCATCGTGCTTGGCGGCGGGCTCTCGAATATCGATGGATTGTGCGAGACGGTGGCAACATTGTGGGGCGAGCACGTCTTCTCCGACACGGTGGCAACCCGGCTGACGGTCGCGGCGCATGGCGATGCCAGCGGCGTGCGGGGGGCGGCTTGGCTCTGGCCGGAAGGCGAGGCACCATGAGCGCCCCAAGATGAGCGGCTTATGCCGCGATTGCGCGGCGATCCTCGATGCGCCGCCGCCCGAGCGCTGCCCCGCCTGCCGCGGCCGGCGGATCGTCGCCCATCCCGAGCTCGACGAGCTCACGATTGCCCATATCGACTGCGATGCCTTTTACGCCGCGGTCGAAAAGCGCGACGATCCGAGCCTGGCGGACAAGCCCGTAATCGTAGGCGGCGCGACACGGGGCGTGGTGTCGGCAGCATGCTATGCGGCGCGGACCTACGGGATCCGCTCGGCGATGCCGATGTTCAAGGCGCTCAAGGCCTGCCCCGACGCCGTCGTAATCAAACCGGACATGGCGAAATATGTCGGGGTCGGGCGTCAGGTGCGGGCATTGATGCAGGAGGCGACGCCCTTGGTGGAGCCGCTCTCGATCGACGAGGCGTTCCTCGACCTGTCCGGCACCGAGCGCCTGCACGGCGCCAGCCCGGCACGCACGCTGGTCCGCCTGATCCGCCGCATCGAGGACGAAATCGGGGTCACCGCCTCGGTCGGTCTCTCATACAACAAATCGCTCGCCAAGATCGCCTCCGACCTCGACAAGCCCCGCGGCTTTGCGGTGATCGGCCGCGCCGAATCGGGAAGCTTTCTGGCCGAGCAGCCGATCTCGCTGATCTGGGGCGTCGGCCCGGCGCTGCAGAAGAAACTTCATGCCGGCGGCATCCGCACGATCGGCCAGCTTCGGGCCTTCGACGAGGCGGCGCTAATCGCGCGCTACGGCGCCATGGGCAGGCGGCTCTATTGGTTCTGCCGCGGCGAGGACACCCGCCGCGTCACCCCGCATGGCGCCGCCAAGAGCGTTTCGGCGGAGACCACCTTCAACGAGGACCATGCCGATCTGGAAACACTGAAGACCCGGCTCTGGCGGCTCTGCGAGAGGGTCTCCTCGCGCCTCAAGGCCAAAGACCTGGCTGGCGGCACGGTGACCCTCAAGCTCAAGAGTACCGATTTTCGCAGCCGCACCCGGGCAACCACTCTGGAGGCCCCAACCCAGCTCGCCGAGGTTCTGTTTCGGGCCGGCGCGGCACTGCTGGAGCGCGAGACCGACGGCACCGCCTATCGGCTGATCGGGATCGGCACCAGCGCACTGACCGACGCAAGCCGTGCCGACCCGCCCGATCTGCTTGATCCAGACGCCGGCAAACGGGCCCGGGTCGAGCGGGTGATCGATTCGGTACGAGACAAGCTGGGCGCAGACGCGATTGGCAAGGGGCGCGGGTTGCGGTCGAGGTGACGTGGTTAGTCGAGATTATGCCAGTCGAACGGCGCAGCGCTAGTTACGGCAAGGTGTCCGCTCGATCCTGCTGCGCTTGCCATCGCGATACCGGCGGCGGACATGGGTGCAGGTCTTCCCACAAGTTTCGTCCTGCTCGTGCCACGCCAGGGTCAATTTGCCCTTTTTCCAGCGATAGCCGCGCCGGTAACCCAGGCAGCGGCATTGCGATCCTGAAGCGTGGCCAAAGCAAGAATTCGAGCGGGTCCAATTGGATACTTCTTTCCGCTTCTCGTCGAATTTCGCAGTCGATGTCGCGACTTCATCAAGCTTGCGGCTGCGGTAGAAGCGCTTGCGTTTAGGGTCCCACAGGAAATGAACCCAACCCCAGTTCGGCCCTGCCGCCTGCCGGGCGCCGATCCGGAAGTCGTAGTGGCCATCGAAATTCATGTCCCGTGTTTCGATATAATCGCGGTTGTTGTCGACCCAGCCGACGCCGGGCATGACCTCCGCATCGTCACCGGTCTTGAACGCGAAGTGCTGGAAGGCTGGCTTGCCGCGCCGGGCGAAGGTGGCGTTGCGGACCTCGAACCAACCGCGCGTCTTCTTGCCGTAGAGACGCAGGAGCAAGATTCCTCCGCCCCCCTCAGTATTGAGCCGAACGATACACGTGGCCAAATGGCGACCGAGCTTGGTGGTTTATCCCGCCGCGAGCTTCTGACACTCCCAAGCCCTGATAAAGTATTTATCCGCCGCCCCCACAGATCCGAGGCCGACGACTGACGCCAGCGCCAAAGAACCGGCGGCAACAAAGGCGCGAAGGATGGGCACGGGTGTTCCCCGCCAGGATCGGCTCAGCACTTCGCCCTGGGCAGAGACTGGAACTTGGCCAGGCGCGCGTCGATGACGAAGTTGCCGTAGTCCATGACCAGCCAACGCGCGATCGAATTGGCGTGCATGCCCACCCGGAGCTCGTATTCGGGAACCGCCTTGGAGCTGGCATTCGGGAAGAAAGCGAGCGAAACGGGCCAGTACTTTCCGACGCCCTGGCGGCCAACGACCTTTTGAATTTCGGCCTCGTCGCCGCTGGCCGTCCCCCGCGCCCTGCCTGCCACGGCGCTGACACCGTAGGGGCCCTCGTCGGTGGTCCCGTCAAAGAGGATCCGCCAGGTGAAGGTCTGACCGGCCTGCGCGCGCCGAACAATCAGCTCCGAATGGGCGGTCGGGAAGATCGAGCCCTTTGGCAGCCGCATGCGCAGCGGCTTGGGCTGTGTGTAAACGGCCAGACCGGTGTCGTCCGCGTTGATCGTAGCGGTGCCCCGGTAGCGCTCCCGCAGGCTGCCGTTCCGGGTGGTTCGCGAGTTGAAGCGGAAGCGCCGCCCGTCCTTGGATTCCCAGCTCGAATAGTTGGTGACCGAGAGGATTTCCAGATTGCGGCGGTTGATCATGCGCAAAAGGATGCGCTGGTTGACGGTCCAGCCGTCGCAGGAATCGACGATCTCGTAGGACATGCCTCCGCCGACATCGACGATCCCGGAAGTCCGCTTGGACGAATTGAGCGTGAAGGTATAGGCGGCGCGGTGTGGAGCCGTATCGACGGCCGCGGCAACGGCGGGCTGAAGAAGCACGGCAACGCCGCCGAGCAACAGCGTGACGGCAACGGTGGAACGCGGCGGGTACTGAAGGCGCGTGATTGGCATGCTTTTATGGTTCCTTCAAATGGTCATTTCAGGAGCGGCCAAGAAGACGGCTTCAATCGAGCGATCATCCAGAACAGACATCGAGCGCGGGCAGCAACCCTTGTGCCGGCATCATAGTATCAGATTGATAGTATCAGATTGCGACTACGGCAGTAATGGGGCGATGACGACCAGACTCCCCCGCGCATCCGTGCAAACCGGAATACGCGGGCGCGCGGCGTGAAATGCGCAGGCGCGTGGCATGAAATGCGCAGGCGCGCGATGGGGATCAGATTGAAGATTGAGGGCGCAAAGCCCGGTGCCGGCGCAATGGGTCCGGCGATACCCTAGCTGCCACCCACGCTGGGACGGGCCGCCGGGCCGCTCCCATCATTGGTGAAATCGACCGGCCTCATGCAATGCGAGGCGGCCGGGCCAGGGCGGCAGATCCGCATGGTGTACGCACCCTTGACGCCGTTGCGGCGCAACGTGTGCCGCGCTTCGGTGAGCGCCTGGCGGCCGCCGGGCCGAACCACGACCCGGTAATATCGTTTGCCGCGGACCTTAACTGCCAGGACCACAGGCTTCATGACCGCATGCCGGCCGGCGAAGCGCGTCGCTTCGCCGCGGCGGCGGAAACTGCCGAAGACCAGATAGCGGCTTGCCGTCGCCGCCGGACGCAAATTATGCGCGCGCCGTGCTTTCGCCGGACTTGCCCGGTGCCGGGCGAGCGGCTTGGGGGCTGCCTTGCCCGCCGCCGGCAGATCCTCGCGCCTCACCGCCGGAGATGCGGGCTGCTGGATAACCGGTTTCGGCGCGGCCTTCGGCACTTCATGCCTGAGGGGCGCAGGCTCGCGTCGCCCTGACTGCACCAGCGCTTCCGCGCTGATTTTCGTATTCGCCGCGACTTTGGTATTCGCGGCAACGGCGGTGCCGTCGTTCAGATCGAACCCATCGAGGCTGGTCGCGATATAGCCATGACCGACGTTGTGGCGGATACCGTCCCTGTTCCTTTTACGCGTGGCGACTTCTTCGGGGGTGAAGTCGTGGCAGATCGGCCGACTTTTTACGATGCGCCAGGTTGCGCAATCACGGCCAGCCAGATCGGAGAGCATATGGTCTGTCAGGCTCTTGCCGGACCCAAGATAGCTGGCGCCGTCGACCGCGTAAGATGCAATCGTCAGCCCCGGCGGAATCGCCAGTCCCGCGCATCCGCTCAACACTACGAGTAGAACAGGAAACGTTATAGGTCGCACTACAGGCCTCAAAAGCTGATTCGCGCGAAGTATCGCTTGATTTTTTCTTAATTCAAGCAATTTCTTCGAATTTCTTTTGGGCCTTTATTGTGGCTTGGTTTCTTTTGTCTTTTGTTTTGGAAGATCGAGCTTCAAGTGTAGCTCGCGCAACCGCGCGGGCTCGACGGGCGACGGCGCGCCCATCATCAGGTCCTGAGCTTGCTGGTTCATCGGGAAGGCAATTACCTCGCGGATATTCGGCTCGTCGGCGAGCAGCATGACGATGCGGTCGATTCCCGGCGCCGAGCCGCCATGCGGCGGGGCGCCGAATTTGAGCGCGTTCAGCAGGCCGGCAAAGCGGCTTTCCAGCACCTCGCGCGAATAGCCCGCGATCTCGAAGGCCTTGACCATGATCTCCGGACGGTGGTTCCGGATCGCGCCGGAGCTGAGCTCCACGCCGTTGCAGACGATGTCGTACTGATAGGCAAGGATATCGAGCGGGTCCTTGGTTTCCAGCGCCTCCATGCCGCCCTGGGGCATCGAGAACGGGTTGTGGCTGAACTCGATCGCGCCGGTCTCGGCGTCGCGCTCGTAGAGCGGATAGTCGACGATCCAGCAAAACGTGAATCCTTTGTCGGCGCGCAGGCCAAGCTCGTCGCAGATGCGGTCGCGAGCGATGCCAGCGAATTTCTCCGCCTCGCCCTTGTCCTGGCATACGAAGAAGACCGCATCGCCGTCCCCGACACCGGCAGCCTTCATCAACGCAGCGGTGCGCTCGGCGTCTAGGAACTTGGCGATCGGGCCTTTTCCTTCGCCGCCGTCGAAAATGATGTAACCGAGCCCGCCCATGCCCTCGGCGCGGGCCCAGTCGTTGAGCTTGTCGAAGAAGCTGCGCGGCTGGGCGGCCGCACCCGGCGCGGGAATGGCGCGGACCACCGCGCCTTTCGCAATCGCACCGGCAAAGATCTTGAAGTCGGTGCCGTCCCACGCGGCGGTGGCATCGGCGATGGTGATGGGGTTGCGCAGATCGGGCTTGTCGGAGCCGTATTTCAGCATCGCATCGGCGTAGGCGATGCGCGGGAATGGCGGCTTGGTGACCTCGCGGCCGTCCGCGAACTCTTCGAACAGCCCCGACAACACCGGTTCGATTGCGGCGAAGACATCGTCTTGCGTTACGAAGGACATCTCGAAATCGAGCTGATAGAACTCGCCCGGGCTGCGGTCGGCGCGCGCGTCCTCGTCGCGGAAGCACGGCGCAATCTGGAAGTACTTCTCAAAGCCGGCAATCATCAGCAGCTGCTTGAACATCTGCGGCGCCTGGGGCAACGCGTAGAACGATCCCGGATGGATGCGCGACGGCACCAGATAGTCCCGCGCACCCTCCGGCGAGCTGGCGGTCAGGATCGGCGTCTGGAACTCGTGGAAACCCTGCTCGATCATGCGCCGGCGGATCGAAGAGATAACGTTGGAACGCAGGATGATGTTGCGCTGCATCTTCTCGCGGCGAAGATCGATGAAGCGGTGACGCAGGCGCACCTCCTCGCCCGCCTCCTCGTCGGAGGCAACGAGCACCGGCAGGACCTCGGCCGCGCTCTCCACCGTCAGCTCCTCGATGCGGAGCTCGACCTGCCCGGTCGGGTGCTTGGGGTTCGCCGTCTCGGCGCTGCGCTCGACCACCGTGCCGGTGACGGTGATGACGCTTTCAACGCGAACCCCCTCGACATCCTTGAAGAGTGGGCTCTCGACGTCGATGACGCATTGCGTCAGCCCGTGATGGTCGCGCAAATCGACGAAGAGCAGGTTGCCGTGGTCGCGCTTGACATGAACCCAGCCCGAAAGCCGCGCTTTCGTGCCGGTGTGCTCGGGGCGCAGCTCGGCGCAATCATGAGTGCGGTAGGGATGCATAAGGGCCTTCGGCCAGGAGAGCGTGGGGTGAGGTTATCGGGCGGTCATGCGCCCGGGTCCGGCATGTGTCGGGATTGGGCGCGTACCGGCGCGATAAGCACACCGATGGGCGGCGTTTGTCAACAATCGCCCAACGGTGTGCCGCACCGGGTCGAGGCTGGATCAGTCGCCCATCACGATGTTGCCAAGGCCGCCAAGCACCGATCCCTCGCCCTTGCTGCGGCCGCCGGCGCCGGGAGCCGCGGCGAGCATACGGCCGGCCAGACGCGAGAACGGCAGGCTCTGGATCCAGACCTTGCCGGGCCCGGTGAGCCGCGCGAAGAAGACGCCCTCGCCGCCGAAGATCATGCTTTTGACGCCGCCCACGGCGGTGACGTCGTAGGTGACGTCGGATGTCATCGCGGCCAGGCAGCCCGTGTCGACATGAAGCTCCTCGCCGGGGCCCAGGGTGCGCTCAAGCAAGGTACCGCCGACATGGACGAAGACCATGCCGTCGCCCTCGAGCTTTTGCAGAATAAAGCCCTCACCGCCGAAGAGGCCGGTCAGGATCTTCTTCTGGAAGGCGATACCGACCGACACGCCCTTGGCGGCGGCCAGAAACGCGTCCTTCTGGCAGATCAGCGTGCCACCGACAGCGTCGAGGTCGAGCGCGAGGATGGTGCCCGGATAGGGCGCGCCGAATGCGACCCGCGCCTTGCCCGTGCCGTTGTGCGTGAAGACCGTCATGAACAGGCTCTCGCCTGTCAGCACGCGCTTGCCGGCGCCCAAGAGCTTGCCCATGAAGCCGCCATCCTGGCCGCCGCCATCGCCGAAGATGGTCGCCATCTCGATATTGGGGTGCTTGTACATCATTGCCCCGGCCTCGGAGATCGCGCTCTCGCCAGGATCGAGTTCGATCTCGACGAACTGCATTTCCTGTCCCAGAATTTCAAAATCGATTTCGTCGGCGGTGGACATTTTCGCTCCCTTCAGTCGGCTGGCTTCGACCGGCGGCTAATCCGTTCGGCTTCTTCAAATCGCATGGGCATCTGCGCCGATCAACGCCAATCTGGGACGCTGCCCAAGCGGCAAGAAAGCAGGGCTGGACTCCCGGTCGCAGCGCCATCCATGGTTCACTCCGACGATTGCATGGATAGCGCGGCCGCCGCCCGGCCGTGCCCGAAGGAGATCCTCTTCAATGACGGACACTGTCGCCGCCGCGCAGAACGCACATCTGAGATCAGCCTTCGTGAAGGAGGAACTGCGCTCCTTGCGGCTCGTGATGTATGTGCGCATTGCGGCATCCGCGGCCATCATTGCGTATCTGCTGCTCCGCTTTCCCAGCCCGACCGGCATCTACTGGGCATCTTTGACCGTCGTCTTCGCGTCCTTCGGCAGCCTGCAATACCTGGTCGCGCGATCGCGCTACACCGCCCGCTGGCACAAGTACGTATTCGTGGCAATAGACCTGGCGCTGGTCACGTTCATCATCCACTACCCCAACCCTTTCATGGCCGAAGCATTTCCCATCGCCGAGAATTTCCGTTTTCCCAACTTCGATTTCCTCTACGTGGTGGTGGCGTTGATGGCGTTCAGCTACGCGCCCGGCGTGGTTGCCTTTGCTGGACTGGCGGCGATCCTGGCCTGGGGGACAGGTGTCTATCTGGCATTGCAGCTCCCTGGAATGATCAGCGAATACGACGTAGCCAACTTCGAAGCCCAGCCCATGGCCGAGCGTCTGCGCATGGCCAACGGGCCAACCTTCATCGACATCGGCGCGCGCACCCAGGAGTTCTTCATCATGGCCGTCACAGCGGGCATTCTGGCAACAGCGGTCTGGCGCTCCAAGCGCCTGGTAAGCCGCCAGATGCGCGCCGAGCGGGCGCGGACCAACCTGTCGCGCTATTTCTCTCCCGGCATGATCGACGAACTTGCCGATCAGGATGAGCCGCTGGGCGCGGTGCGCGAGCAGAACGTGGCGGTGCTGTTCGCCGACATCGTCGGCTTCACGTCGCTGTCGGAAAACCAGCCCCCGGAAAAGGTGATCGCGCTGCTGCGCGACTTTCATTCCCGCATGGCCGGCGAGGTGTTCGCCCATGGCGGCACGGTCGACAAATATATCGGCGATGCCATCATGGCGACCTTCGGCACGCCGCGCACCGGCACACGCGACGCCACCAGCGCGCTGACCTGTGGGCGCGCGATGCTCGAGGCCGTCGAGGCCTGGAACCGCGAACGCGGCGCGCGCGGCGAAAGCAGCATCGCGGTCGGCATCGGCCTGCATTTCGGCCCTGCGGTCATGGGCGACATCGGCGACGAGCGGCGCCTGGAATATGCGGTGATCGGCGATACCGTGAACGTCGCGGCGCGACTGGAAACGCTGACCCGTGAGATCGACGCGCCGCTGGTGGTCAGCAACGACACGGTCGAGGCGGTGCGGCGCGAAACCGGCGAGACCGCGGCGCTGGCCGGTCTCAAGAAGGGAGAGACCGCCGCGGTGCGCGGACGCTCCGGCACCGTGCCGGTCTGGACGCTCAACACGGCAGCCGCAGGCGGTGCCTAAGCGCGCGCTACACACGGGAGCAATAATACGTATGACAAACCCAATAGGCGAAGCGTCGGCCACTGCGGCGCTGGGCGGGGCGTTTGCCGCCGCGGAGCAGTCCGCCTTCCGGCTGATGGCGCGGGCGCGGCTGATCGCGATGGGGCTGTTCGTCGTCTATACGGGCATTCAGTTTCCCAGCCTCCTAGGCGTCTACTGGATCGGCCTGGTCGTCGTTTTCGGCCTTGCCGGCTGGGTACACTATCGCCTGCGCGCGCGTTGTCCGGCTAAGGAGTGGATCACCGTCGCCTTCCTCGGGCTCGACGCGGTGATGCTGGCAGTCGCAATTTTGGCGACAAACCCGTTCGTGCCCGATCCCTGGCCGATACAAGCTAACCTCCGCTATCATTCCTTTCCCTACTTCTTCGTCTTTCTGGCGCTGACCGCCCTCACCTACTCACCGCGGCTGGTGATCTGGACGGGCGTCTTCGTCATGGTTGCCTGGGGTATCGGTTCGGCGATCGTGTTCGCCTTGCCGGAAACCAAGACGGTGCTCGACTACGCCGTGCCCTTCAGTGGACCCAGCGGCGCGGAGAAACTGAAATTCACCCTCGATCCGCATTACTACAGCGTCGCCCAACCGATCCAGGACGTGTTCGTGCTGCTGGTGGTCGCCGCCATTCTCGCGGCGGCCGTGTGGCGCTCCAAGCGGCTGGTCGAGCGTCAGGTCGAGACGGCACAAGAGCGTGCCAATCTGGCGCGCTATTTCTCGCCCAGCATGGTGGAGGCGCTTGCCGGCACGGACCAGCCGCTGGGAGGCGTGCGCTCGCAGAACGTAGCAGTGTTGTTCGCAGACATCGTCGGCTTTACCAGCCTGTCGGAGAAACTGCCGCCCGAGGCCGTCATCGAGCTGCTTCGCGACTTCCACGGCCGCATGGCACGCGAGGTCTTTGCCCATGACGGCACGGTCGACAAGTATATCGGCGATGCCATCATGGCGACCTTCGGCACCCCCCATACGGGCACGCGCGACGCGTCCAACGCGCTGGCCTGCGCCAAGGCGATGCTGGTCTCCATCGATGCCTGGAACCAGGAGCGAAAGGCGCGCGGCATGCCTGAAGCGCCGATCGGCGTAGGCCTGCATTTCGGGCCCGCCGTCATGGGCGATATCGGCGACGAGCAGCGCCTCGAATACGCGGTGATCGGCGATACCGTGAACGTCGCCGCGCGCCTGGAGGCGCTGACCCGCGAGGTCGATGCGCCGCTGGTGGTCAGCGGCGATACAGTCGCGGCGGTTCGGCGCGAAAGCGGCAGCGGGGCGCTCGCCGGTCTCGAAGAACAAGCGGCCGCCCAGGTCAAAGGCCGGGCGCAAAAGGTCCCAGTCTGGATATTGAGGAATAGCGACGCCGTATCAAGTGGTTAACCGCGGCATCGGGAAACTTCTGCCACTGGCCTTAGAAAAATGACCGGCCCTGCCGGCAAACGACGAAATCACCGCACCGCGATGGCGCAGGCTGCGCATTCGCGCTATACCGGCGGTCAAGAATGACCCTCATTACCGATCAGCAAGAATTGAACGGCCTCTGCGCCCGCCTGTCGACCGAACCTTACGTTACGGTCGACACCGAGTTCATGCGCGAGCGGACCTATTGGCCCATCTTATGCGTGGTTCAACTGGGCGGCGCCAAGGAGGCCGCGGCGGTCGACGCGCTCGCGGAGACGATCGATCTGGCACCGGTCTTCGATCTCATGCGCAAGCCGGACGTGCTCAAAGTCTTCCACGCCGCGCGCCAGGATGTGGAAATCTTCTTCCATCGTGGCGGCGCGGTCCCGGCACCCATCTTCGACAGCCAGGTCGCGGGCATGGTGTGCGGCTTCGGCGATGCGGTCGCCTACGAGACTTTGGTCCAGAAGCTCGCCCATGGCACGCTGGACAAGTCGGCACGCTTCACCGACTGGTCGGCGCGCCCGCTCACTGAACGCCAGATCACCTATGCGCTTGCCGACGTCACCTACTTGCGCAAGATCTACGAAAAGCTGAAAACGCGCCTTGAGGACACTGGCCGCGCCAGCTGGCTGGAGGCCGAGATGGCGATCCTGACCGACCCGGCGACATATCAGCTGAAGCCCGAAGAATCCTGGCGGCGCCTGAAAGTGCGCACCCACGCACCCCGATTTCTCGCCATCCTGCGCGAGGTTGCCGCCTGGCGCGAGCGCGAGGCACAGAGCCGCGATGTGCCGCGCAACCGCATCATTCGCGACGAGGCGCTGATGGAGATCGCGGCGCACGCGCCGACAAATGAAAAGATGATCGAGCGCACGCGCGGGATCTCGAGCGGCTTCGGCACGAGCCGCGGCGGCCAGACGCTGCTGACGGCAATCAAACGGGGCATCGATGTGCCCGAAAACGAGGCCCCCTCCCTGCCCAAGAAAGAGCCGCCGCCCAGGGGATTGGGCCCGGTGATCGAGCTCTTGAAGGTTCTGCTGAAAATGCGCTGCGACTCGGATGACGTCGCCCAGAAGCTGATCGCATCCTCCGCCGATCTGGAGGCAATCGCCGCCGACGACAATGCCGATGTACCGGCGCTCAAGGGCTGGCGGCGCGAGATTTTCGGCGAAGACGCGTTGGCGCTTAAACACGGCAGGATCGCGCTGACCGTCGATGGACGCAAGCTGCGCGTCGTCGACGCAGATGATGGGGAAAACCTGAGCCGCAAGGCACCAGCGGCCTGACCGCCGGGATATCTGCCGGTCGGCCGCTCAGGACGCCTTTTTTCGAGCCCGCCGCATTGTCTCGATACGCCAGCCACGATCGCCGGCGCTCGCCAGCTCCTTCAGCCGGCGCTCGACCATTTCGCCGAGCAGCGGGGCCGCCGCCCGGCCAACGCACAGAACCAAATCGCTTTTGCTGACCTCAAGCTTGGTGTCGAGCAGCGCCTCTGCGCGGCCACCGCTGAGCCCGATGGCAAGGCGCAGCGCCAGCCCGAGCCGGACCGCACGCTCGATCTCCACCACCTCCAACCCCAGCGTGCTCGCCGCCTGACGTTGGCCGCGCGAGGCCGAACTCGCATAACGACCTGCCATCACGGTGGCCAGAAAGGCGCGGCCGGGATGATCGAGGCCCGCGAGCGAAATGCGCAACGCCCGCTCGAAGCTGTGCGTCGCCCGGTAGCTGGGATGCTCGGTCCAGCCGATATCCGCAAGAATACAGGCCGCCCGGCGCAGCCGCAGTTCTGCTTCGGTCTCGTCCGGGAATAGCGGCGTCGTCCAATCGACCAGCGCGTCCTCCATGCCCTTGAACCGGCTGAAGTGGTCGGCATAGACGCGCGCGGCGGCAAGCAGCGGGTCGGCCTTGCGATCGGCGTCAGACAGGCTGTCGAACAGCACGCCCTCGCGCAAGCCAAAGGCGGAAAAGACGATCCGTTGCGGCTTGGCGATCTCGATCAGATCACGCATGACGAGGGCCGCCGCCGGCAGGGCGTCGAGCCGTCGCCCAGGCAATCCCGGCAGCCGCTCCAGCGACTCGCGGCTCAACCCGGCAACCAGGTTGACGATGTTTTCCATCACGCTATGGCTGACGGCATAGCGGTCGATGATGCCGAGCGGATAGCCTGTTTGGGTCATGTGGATACGGGCCAGCGCCCGCCATGCCCCGCCGACGGCATGAAAATCGCCGCCGCCGGCGCGCGCCAGCCAGTCAAGCCCGCCAAGCTGCCGGCGGATCACGCGTTCGGGGTTCTTGCCGCGCGCGGCAACCGCGTTGAGCCGAAACGGTCCCAGCGGCAGCGTTGCGTGGTCGATCGTGCCGCCGCCGGCGAGCGAGACGAGTTCGAGGCTGCCGCCGCCGAGATCACCCATCAGCCCCTCGGCGCCGGGATTGCCGGAGATCACGCCGTAGGCCGACAGCCGCGCTTCGTCATCGCCAGTGAGGACGGTCACCGGCAGGCCGCAGCGCCGCTCGACTTCGCGGGCGAAATCGGCGCCGTCCTCGGCATCGCGCACCGCGGCGGTCGCGAAGGCCTGGATCGAGGTAACCGCCAACTCCTCGGACAGCACCATGAAGCGCGGCAGGTTCTGAAGCGCCAGCGTCACGCCGTCGGGATCAAGCTTGCCCGTCGCATCGAGACTGCGGCCAAGACCGCAGAGCACTTTCTCGTTGAAGACCGGATAGGGCGCGCGCGGATGGCCCTCAAACACGACCAGGCGGATCGAGTTCGAGCCTATGTCGATGACGCCGACGCGGCGCGCTGGCGCAGCGCCGCGCAGGACCGGGCCGTTGTCACCGCCAGCACCCCGTCCCGCCACGCGTTATTCCTTTACGCGGTCGAGCACGAGGCGCGGCGCGCTCGTCGCTTCCCGCAAGGCGCTACCTCGGCCCGACAGGCTCGGGTTGTTCATGAAGAAATCGTGGCAGGCAAACCCCTCGCCTACTGGTTGTATTCGCTCGTAGCGACCGTCGGTGCCGAGCTCCCAACTTTGAAGATCGTCCTTGAGGTTGGCGCCCATGATCTCGTCCAGAATCTGCTGGTGAACGGTGGGGTTCTCGATCGGCACCATCGCCTCGACCCGGCCATCGAGATTGCGCGGCATCCAGTCGGCCGACGAGATGAATACGCGGGCATGGCGCGACGGCAGCTCATGGCCGCGCGCGAAGCAAACGATGCGGCCATGCTCCAGAAAGCGGCCAATGATCGATTTGACCTGGATGTTCTCCGAGAGGCCAGGAACGCCCGGGCGCAGGCAGCAAATGCCGCGCACCACCAGCACGATCGAAACGCCCGCCTGCGAGGCGCGATAGAGCGCGTCGATCGTGTCGGGGCAGACGATGGAGTTGAGCTTCGCCCAGATACCCGACGGCTTGCCCGCCTTGGCATTCTCGATCTCGGCCTCGATATGCCCGATGAGCGTGCTGCGAAGCGTGACCGGCGAGAAGGCGATTTTCTCCATCGCGTCGGGTTCGGCATACCCGGTCATGTAGTTGAACAGGCGCGCGGCGTCCTGCGCCAGCGCCGGATCGCACGAGAAGAATGACAGGTCGGTATAAATGCGCGCGGTGATCGGATGATAGTTACCGGTGCCGAAATGCACGTAGCGACGCAGCCGCCCGTTCTCGCGGCGCACGACCAAGGAGACCTTCGCGTGGGTCTTGTAATCGAGGAAACCGTAGACGACCTGCGCGCCGGCCCGTTCCAGATCGCGGGCCCAACGGATATTCGCCTCCTCGTCGAAACGTGCCTTCAGCTCCACCATCGCGGTGACCGACTTGCCTGATTCGGCCGCGTCGATCAGCGCGCGCACGATCGGCGAGTTTTCGCTGGTGCGGTAGAGTGTCTGCTTGATTGCGACCACCGTCGGATCGGCCGCAGCCTGGCGCAGGAACTGGACGACGACATCGAAGCTTTCGTATGGATGGTGGACGACGATGTCCTTGGCCTGGATTGCCGCAAAGCAGTCGCCGCCGAAATCCCGGATGCGTTCGGGGAACCGTGCATTGAAAGGCGGGAACAGCAGACTGGGGTCGTCGTCGGTGATGATTTCGTGGACATCGGCGAGGCCGAGAATGCCGTCCTGCTCGAATACGTCGACGGGATCCACGGCGAATTGGCGGACCACAAACGCCTTGAGCTGGGGCGACATTGCCGAATTGATCTTGAGGCGGATCACACTGCCGCGGCGGCGACGCTTGAGCGCGCTTTCAAACAGACGCACCAGATCCTCGGCCTCCTCCTCGACCTCGATCTCGCTGTCGCGGACGACGCGGAAAAATCCCTCTCCGCGTACCGAAAAGCCTGGAAAGAGCTTGTCGAGGAAGAGCACGACCACCTGTTCCAGCGGCAGGTAGCGATGTTTCTCGCCGGCAACGCGGATGAAGCGGTCTAGCTGCGTCGGCAAGGGCACCAGCGCGAAGAGATGCTCTTCGGCATTCGGCCGCTTCAGCTCCAGCGCGATGCCGAATCCGAGATTTGGAATGAACGGAAAAGGATGCGCCGGATCGACGGCAAGCGGGGTCAGGATCGGAAAGATATGATCGAGAAATTCGGTCTCCAGCCCCGCCCGGTCGGTCTCACCCAACTCGGCAGGCCTGATTACAGAAATGCCGGCGGCATCTAACTCCGAGCGAAGCGCTCGCCACCGCTCTTGTTGGGCGCCCATGAGCTCGCCGGCGCGCTCGCGGATGGCGCCGAGTTGCTGGGCCGGCGTCATGCCGTCCTGGCTCGGCGCCTTGACGCCGGCATTCACCTGGCCCTTCAGCCCGGCAACGCGGACCATGTAGAATTCATCGAGGTTGCTCGCCGAAATCGAGAGGAAGCGGAGGCGCTCGAGCAAGGGATGCCGGGGATTGGCGGCCTCTTCCAACACGCGCTCGTTGAAGGCCAGCCAGGAGAGCTCGCGGTTGATAAACCGGCTGGGGCTCTCGACTTCGATATCGTCTGTTTCCTGCTGTGCAGCCTTGGCCACGGAAATATCCTCCTTTCAGCGGCGGGATAATGACATCAAACCTTATAATAAAGATAAGATATCAGAAGCATTTCGCCATGCTTGGATTGCTCAAGGTTGGCATGACGACGAGCCTCGAAACGGTCCGCCCATGAAACACCTGTTCCTGCTGCGCCACGCCAAATCGGATTGGGGCAGCCTCGGGTTGGACGATTTCGACCGGCCGCTGGCGCCGCGCGGCATACGCGCATGCAAGCGCCTGGCGCGGCATATCGCCGAGCGGCGGTATCAATTCGACCTCGTCCTCTGCTCCGCGGCACAGCGGGCAAAAGAAACCTGGGATCGGATTGCCCACGAAATCGGCTGCGACGCACCCGTCACTTATGACCGCGACCTTTACCTCGCGGGTGAAGACAGTTTCATGAAACAGCTGCACGGCCTCGATGACGAGGTCCGTTCGGTGCTGCTGGTTGCGCACAATCCCGACATCGCAGCCTTCGCGGCTCGGCTATGCCAAGACGGGCAAGCGGACGCGTTGCACCGGCTGGACGCCAAATACCCCACTGGCGGCCTGGCGGCGATCCGGATTGACTGCGCGCATTGGGCCGATCTGCGGGGCGGCCGGGGCTATCTGGAAAGCTTCGTGGTGCCCCGGGCGCTGCCTGACGAGTAACGCGCGCCTGGCGGTTTGCATCAGTCCTTCCAAAAGCGCCGGCAAGTACGGTGGCGCGCCCAAACCTCCGGGACGCGGACAAGGTCGCTCTCCATGCGGGCAAGGTTCCAGCCGGTCGTCATGGCGTCGACGCGGGACACCGCACGACAAAGGCTTTTCTGGCCGTCCGCGCGGACGGCCAATTGCGCCATCAGATCGTGGCTCACGACGGTATCGTTCAGCGTCCCCAATACGTCCTGGATTTCGCGCAGCGATTTGATATACGGCCGCGCCAGTTTCTTGTTGAAGAGGGTCTGAAAGAATTCCGCAGCATAGCGCAGGTTCTTGGCGCGGATGCGCAGGCGGTGTAAATCGGTCTCCGACAGCTCGCCGGCGCGTTTTCCCAGTTTGTGCATCTTGCGCTGGCACTCTTGCAGTGCGGCGCGGGCAAACGCCGCCGCCGGCTTGGCGAGCGCCTGGCGGGTGCGCTTGCCTGGCCGCATCCAAAGCCCACGGTCGAGCCAAACCTCGGCGCGCAGCAGGATGGCCGTGAAACGCGGATCGATAACAGCGGCGCGGGCGCGGGCGTAAGCATCGCTGCGCGCTTCGTCGGCCGCCCGAAGCGTTCGCCCGATCCCGTTCGCTGCGCCCCTATGGGCAGCCAGCCTCTCCAAGGTTTCGGCGATAAAGACATCCCAATCGCGCGCCGGTCCCAATTGCTTCTGCAGCCAGCGCAGCTCGCCGCGCAGATACGCCGCGACATCTTCGGCCAACAGCGGCCGCACCAGACCCAGAATGGCGCGCAGACGGCGCAGCCCGATGCGCATCTGGTGGACGCCTTCGGGGTTCGTGCCGTCGAGCACGGCCGGTTCGTTGGCGAGCATATGCGCCAGGCAATCGCGGATGATCGCGGGGATCGCTTCGGCCACGCTGGCCGAGCGCTTGAGCTTGATCGGCCGGGACTTGACCGGACCCGGGCGATTGCCGGTTGCAAGCCCGTAACCGCGCGACGCCTTGGTCTGTTGCTCGAGGCGAACCGGCAGGCTTTCGTGCAGCGCCAGGGCGAGCTCGGTGAGGCGTGCGGGGTGCCCAGAAATGAGTTCGAACTCGGCCTCGCAGATCGGCATGACCCGCGCGCCGGCACGCACCTCGCCAACATCGAGCGCCACTTCGATCTCGGCATCGACCATGCGCACGGGCAGAATGCGGCGGGTGATCTCGGTGGTGAAGACCGGCTTGAGGTTCATGGCCAGATTTGCGTCGGCAAACAGATCGCTCGTCTCGGCGGCCGCAATGCGGCTCAAATCGGGCTGGTCGCTCTCAAGCTCGGCCTCGTATTCGCGGTAGGCTTTCGCCGTGCGCCGGCCGTTCCCGGGCGCCGGCAGCTTGAGGGTCTGCAGCCGGCCCTTGCCGTCGGTCTGGCGTACCCGCAGCGCGGCGCCACCGGCGCGCAAGGCAAGCTCATCGGTATCGAAATAGGTGGTGACAAGGTGCTCTGAATGCGCCTTGCCTCGCGCCAACGCGCGCAGCAGCCCATGACGCTGGAACCGGCCCAGCTGGTCAGGCGTAAGGGCCAGTTTTAGCTCGATTTCCTGCTTCATACGCTTGCCGCCGCTCTGCCGTCGCCCCCGCGAACTCACAAAACTTCAATCATGCGGCCTGCCGACGCAAGGGCCGATTGGGAATAAGTGCCTTCTTTGCCATCTAGAGCGTGCTGTTGAAGGCGCCGCCGTCGAGCAGGATGTTCTGGCCGTTGATGAACCCCGCATGCACACCGCACAGATAGGCGCACATCTTGCCGAATTCCTGGGGATCGCCGAAGCGTTTTGCCGGATTGGCCATGCGGCGGCTATCGCGCATTTCCTCATAAGTCACGCCCTGAAACTCGGCGTTGTCCCTGAAGTTCTGATGCAGCCGGTCGGTGTCGAAGATCCCCGGCAACAGGCCGTTGATGGTGACGTTATGCTCGACGACCTGACGGGAAAGACCGGCGACGAAGCCGGTGAGGCCGGCCCGCGCGCCGTTCGACAGGCCGAGGATCGCCAGCGGCGATTTGACCGCGCCGGAGGTGATGTTGACGATGCGCCCGAACTTGCGCGCGATCATGTCGTCGACCACCGCCTTGATGAGAAAGATCGGCGTCAGCATGTTGGCATTCAGCGCATCGATCCATTCGTCATAGCCCCAATCGCGGAAGTCCCCCGCCGGTGGGCCGCCCGCATTGGTGACCAGGATATCGGGTTGCGGGCAGGCCGCGAGCGCAGCAGCGCGGCCCTCTTCGCTGGTGATGTCGCCTGCCACGGCGGTCACGGTGACGCCGGTTGCCTTGCGAACCTCCTCGGCGGCGGCTTCGAGGGTCGCGGCGGTGCGCGCGGTCATCACGACCTCGACGCCTTCTTCAGCCAAGGCCCGCGCGCAGGCCAAGCCCAAGCCTTTACTCGAGGCACAGACGATCGCCTTCTTTCCCGCTATTCCCAAATCCATGTCGCGTTCCCCCCCTCGTTTATATCTCGTCTATGTCTCGCCTATGTCTCGCCTATGTCTCTTATGTGTTCCAGTCTTGCCCCTTACGGCGCATGCGGCTGGGTATCCAGTTTCGCCAGGAGCTCTGCTGCAAGCGGCCGCGTGACCGGACGGCGGCGCGCCAGCGCCTCGCGGTCCAGCACCTCGACCAGCCGCCGCGCGGTCGCAAAGCTCCGCTCCATATGCGTGGCCAGATAGTCGATGACGCGGGCGTCGACGTCCAGCTGGCGGTCGGCGAAGAGCTTGACGAGCACCGCGGCCATCAACGCGTCATCGGGCTGGGCCACCGCGATCGCCGGCAATGCACTCAAACGCGAAGCCAGATCGGGCAACCCGAGCGGCCAGCGCGCGGGCGGTGCATGGGCGGTGAGCAGCATCGTATCTCCGCGCGCCCTGATGGCATTGTAGAGATGGAAGAGCGCCGTTTCCGCCACATCATTTCCAACGGCGAGCAAGGTCTCGGCGTCATCCAGAACCAAATGCCCCCGCGCCTCGATGAAGGGCGCGACCGTTTCGCTGTCCAGTTGATCGGCGCAGAGCGCCCGCGCCTCGGAGCGCGCGCGCCAGACCGCGACCAGATGGCTCTTGCCGCATCCCGCAGGCCCATAGATCACCAGCGCCGAGGCGGGCCAATCGGGCCAGCGATCGAGCCAGGCAACGGCGTCGCGATTACCGGCGGCGACGACGAAATCGGCTTTGTCCAGCGCCGCGCGGTGGCCAAGATCGAGCGGGAGCTGTCCTGACGTCATGCGCCTCCGGAGGACGGCGGGCCGCCGCCGGTGTAAAGGGGGCTGGCCTGGTAGCGCGCCAGCGTGAAACGTACGAGCTCACCGATGATGGCGGCGATCGGCACCGCGAGCAGCACACCCAAAAATCCGAGCAGCGCCCCGCCGGCGAACACGGCGAAGATGATCCAGACCGGATGGAGACCGACACCGTCGCCGACCAGCTTAGGCTGCAGCAGCGCGCCCTCGATCAGTTGGCCGCTCAGGAAAATCGCCGCGACGATGATAACGGGCAACGCGGTATCGAATTGAAAGAGCGCCAGGCCGACCGCGGCGACGAAGCCGAGCGTCGCGCCGACGAAAGGAATGAAGGACAGCAGCCCCGAGGCGATGCCGACTAGAAGGCCGAAGCGCAGCCCCGCAAGCGACAATGCGATCGCATAGAAGGCCGCCAGCGCAAGACAGACCAGCGCCTGACCGCGGAGAAATCCGGCAAGACGTCCGTCGATCGCCCTGCCGAGCGCGCGGATATCGTCGCGATGGCGTCGCGGCAACCAACCGTCGACTCTGGCGACCAGACGGTCCCAATCGTTCAGCAGATAGAAGGTCACGACCGGCGTGACCACGAACAACGAAACGATCTGGAAGAGCGCCAACCCGCCCTTCAGGAGCTTGCCGGCCACCCCGCCCAGCCATTTCACCGCCTCGCCGGAAAACCCTTGCAGGCTCTCCCTCATGCCCTTCAGTTGTTCAGGCGAGAGCCGGTCCTCGAGCAGTCCGGTCATCCAGGCAACGAGCCCCTTGATCGCTTCGGCATTGCGCGGGATGTCGCCGATGAGATCGAGGGTCTGCCGGTAAAGCAGCGGCACCACGAGGACCAGCATCCCGGCGATGACCAAAAGGAAGATCGCGGTGATGATCGACGTGGCGATGAGCCTCGAACAGCCCCATCGTTCCAGACGGTCGGCGGCAGGGTCGAGGAAATAGGCCGACGCCATGCCGACGACGAAGGGCAAGAGGATGCTGCGCAGGAGATAGAGCGCCACCACGAGCGCGGCGAATCCCGCAAACCAGATGATCCAGGCCCGCCCCTTCACTGCGTGTCATCCCTCACGGCGTGTTCTCCCTCACCGGGTGTCCTCCATGTCGGCCGTCTGGCGCAGCCAGTTGCCCGCATAGATGACGCCCGATATCAGCGTCGTCGTCGCCACCACATAGATCATGACGCCGACACTGTCATAGTCCTTGAAGCCGATGCCGAGCTTCGCCAGCACCAGTGCGGCGAGCATGATCTGGGCGGTGGTGTTGATCTTGCTGGTGAGCGAGGGGTTGAGCTTGTAGCGCTCCATCAAAATGAGCCCCAGCAGCGCGCCGGCAAGGATCATGACATCGCGCGAAACGACGAGAATGACCAGCCACATCGGCAGCAAACTGGTATGCCCAAGCGAAATGTACACGCTGACCAGAAGCGCTTTGTCGGCGAGCGGATCGAGGAATTTGCCGACCTCGGTCTCGGCGTTGAACTGCTTAGCGATCAGCCCGTCGACCGCGTCGGAGATGCCGGCGGCGATGAACAGCCAGAAGGCCCAGTCGTAGCGGCCATTCAGGATCAGCCAGACCGCCACCGGGACCGCGGCAAGGCGCCCAAGCGAGATGAGATTTGGAATATTCACGGTTTTGTTTTCGGCGCCGGTTTTTCGTCTCCATTGCCGGTAACGACACCGCCGCCGAGGCGGAGCTCGTAGACCGGTTCGCCGGTGGCGCCGCCACCGTTACCTGACGTGGCGCCATTTGTCGCGCCGCCATTGGTTGTGCCGGGGCCATTGCCGGCTCCTGCGAGCGCGACCAGGGCGATGTTCTGTTGGGCGAGCCCGCTGCTGAGACGCTTGATGTCGCCGACATAGGAGATGGCCAGGATCGCACGCTGGCGCGAGAGGCGCACAACCCGCGTGCCCTTGACCACGCGCACCCGTTTCACGCGGTCGTGGATATCGGTCCACTGGCCGAGCGATTCGATGGGCACGCTCACCTGCAGCTCGCGCGGCTCGCCGCCGATGCTCGCCTGGTTCTCGACTTTCCATTGCTGCCCGATGGCGCGGGCGACCGCCGTAGCCGTCGCCACGAACGTCCCGTCGCGGCCCTCCGCCTTAACCGCCCCGCGGCGGCCCGCCGGCACCACGCGCCGGGTGAACGCATCAAAACGCCACAACCGCACAACCAGCGTCGGATGCTCGGCACTGCCGCCGGTCTCTTCGGCGAGCGCGATCAGGACCTGGCCGGCGCCGTAGCGGCGAGCGAAGACCTCAAGCGACTTCCGGTCGCGCTTCAACGCCTGATCGGCGTTGACCGACTGAACATCGCCAAGATCGCCCAACGCCAGCACGAAAGGCACCAGCCCGCCTTTCAGTGGCACCTTGTTCCAGGCCTCGCGCCAGGGGTTCGCGCCCTCCCACAGCACCAGCTTGTCGCCGGATTTGTAAAGCGGCACGACCACGACGGGCCGGCTCGGCGTGTCGACATAGTTGATGCCGGCGATCTTGAGGATGCTGCGGATGCGGTCAGCCTTGAACCGCACCGTCAGCAGGGCGAGATAGCGGACCTTCGACGATCGCTCCCGGCGCACGGAAATGCCGTCGACCAGCGCGTCGATATCCGCGCTCGCCGGCTTGGGAAGACGCCCGTGCTCGCTGGTATGCGCGAGCCGGCGGAGCAGCAGGCCGAAGGCTTTCTCCTGGCCCTGCGCCAAAGCCTCGCGGCGGGCCGCTTGCGCGTCCTTGGCTGTCGCGTCGATCGGCACGTCCTCGACCGTGAACGGATCGACGCCTTGTGCCTTCGCGCCCGGCGCCAATACCAGAAGACCCAGCACTGCTGCAAAGACCAGAAATGCCGCGGATATGGGGGTAAAGGCGCCGCCGATGGCGCGCCGGGGATCGGTCATTGCAATGCCACCGCAATCGGTAAACTATCGGTAATCTACGGAACCCGCGCCCCGGGGCGCGACGCGGGTTTATACCTCAAGATGCTGGGGGACGCTATCAGCACGGAACGCTACAAGGCCGCGGGCGTCGATATTGACGCGGGCACGGCGCTGGTTGAGCGGATCAAGCCGCTGGCCCGCGAGACCGCACGGCCGGGTGTGATCGACGGCCTCGGCGGTTTCGGCGCGTGCTTCGATCCCAAGGCGGCAGGGTATGTCGATCCCGTGCTGGTCGCCGCCACCGACGGGGTCGGCACCAAGCTGGAAATCGCCCAGGCCGTCGGCATGCACGACACGATCGGCATCGATCTGGTGGCCATGTGCGTCAACGATCTGCTGGCGCAGGGCGCCGAGCCACTGTTTTTCCTCGACTATTTTGCGACCGGCAAGCTGGACGTGAGCGCCGCCGCCGAGGTCGTGGCGGGCATCGCCGAGGGATGCCGGCGCGCCGGCTGCGCACTGATCGGCGGCGAGACCGCGGAGATGCCCGGCATGTATGCGCCGGGCAGCTACGATCTGGCGGGCTTCGCGGTGGGCGCGTTCGAACGCGGGAACGCCCTGCCCGCCGCCGGCATCGCGGCCGGCGACGCTATCCTCGGCCTCGCTTCGGACGGCGTTCATTCCAACGGCTACTCGCTGGTGCGGCAAATCGTGGCGGAGGCCAAGCTCGGCTATGACACGCCGGCGCCGTTCGCGGCGGAGATTTCATTGGGCGCGGCGTTGCTGCAGCCGACACGGATCTACGTGAAGCCGTGCCTGGAGGCGATACGCGGCGGCAGCGTATATGCGCTGGCGCATATCACCGGCGGCGGACTTACCGAGAACCTGCCCCGGATGCTACCCGCCGGTCTGGCCGCCGTGATCGAGGGCGGTTCGTGGACGATCCCGCCGGTCTTTGCTTGGCTCGCCGAGACGGGCAACGTCTCAGCAGCGGAAATGGCGCGGACTTTCAACTGCGGCGTCGGCATGGCGCTGATCGTGCCCGCCGCGGCGGAAGCGGATGCGGTCGCCTTGCTGGAAAGCAAGGGCGAGACGGCCGGACGCATCGGCACTGTGGTCGCGCATGATGGCGCAGGCGATGGCGCGCACGACAGTGCGAACCATGGCACAAACGAACGCGTGACGCTCAGGCAATGGAAAGAACAATGGCCCGGCTGAAGCTGGCGGTCCTGATTTCGGGGCGCGGCAGCAACCTGCAGGCGCTGATCGATGCCTGCGCGGACGCCGGCTATCCTGCCGAGATCGTTCTGGTGATCTCCAACAAGGAGGACGCGCAGGGTCTCAGCCGCGCCCAGGCGGCCGGCATCGCCACGCTTACGATCAGCCATCGCGATCACGACACGCGCGAGGAGTTCGACGCCGCGATCAGCGCCGTGCTGGGCGAAGCCGGGGCCGATCTGGTCTGCCTTGCCGGCTTCATGCGCATCCTGGGCGAGGCCTTCGTGGAACGCTGGCGCGATCGGCTGATCAATGTCCATCCCTCGCTGCTGCCCGCCTTCAAGGGGCTCAACACCCAGGCCCGGGCGGTCGATGCCGGGGTGCGGATTTCAGGCTGCACGGTCCACTATGTGCGGCCGGCGATGGACGACGGTCCGATCATCGTCCAGGCCGCGGTGCCGGTGCTGGCCGGCGACGACGAGGCGGCGCTCGCGGCCCGGATACTGGTCGCCGAGCACAAAGCCTATCCATTGGCGGTGCGGCTGATCGCCGAAGGACGGGCGCGGGTGGTGAACGAGCGCGTGGTGATCGACGGTGCGGCCGACATCGAGGGGCTGATGCTCAACCCGCCCGACCCTACGGCCGAACGGCAGGGCCCTTTCGAGCTCTTCCAGCACCGCACCAATTAGAGCATTTTCCACTTACGTGGAATCGTCGCCAGCCCGCTCCCCCGCCCGGCCACCCCAAGGATGCTGCCATGGGTGGCCGGGCGGGGGAGCGGGCCGGTGATGCCAACCGAACGGAAAATGCTCTAGTCAGCGCAAGTGACGCGCGAGCGAACGCTTGGCGGGTGCAGGCGCACTTGTTATATCAGCGTCACGATCAGGCAACGGGCCGACGCGCGAAGGGGTGCCCAGACATGGCTGCCGATTTCGACATCAAACCGCATCAAGACCAGTGGCGCGCCTTTACCAGGCTGATGACCTATTCGGTTGTCGGGTCGGTGGTGGTTCTGGGATTGATGGCCCTGGCGCTGCTCTAGGGTCCTGCCCCGGAAATTCGTCTCGCGAATTTGCGGGACAAGCAGGCCACTAAATAATTGCTTCTAGAGCGGATTCGACTTAATCCGGATCGTATCCAGCGGCTGCGAAGTAGTTCTGGCATTCGGTTGGCGTGAAGGCATCGAGGGTTTTGGCGATTGCGTCCCAGAGATCATCGACGGTTCTGGCGG
>Ga0307380_10000261_pt1 | contig 90614 bp, 78 predicted proteins | sample UN3MG_FD_202239 | JGI IMG/M metagenome (GOLD analysis project Ga0307380, IMG submission 202239) | Soil microbial communities from Risofladan, Vaasa, Finland - UN-3 | ecosystem: Environmental > Terrestrial > Soil > Coastal area > Acid sulfate soil | place: Finland: Risofladan, Vaasa | collected...
CGACAAATACATGTTCACGATCGACGACACGGTGGCCAATACGGGCACGGACGCCGTCACGCTTTACCCTTACGGCCTGGTTTCCCGGCATGAGCTGCCGCAGGTGCAGGGCTTCTACATCCTGCATGAGGGGCTGATCGGCGTGGTCGACGACGGCCTGGAGGAGATCAGTTACTCCTCCGCGCTCGATGACGCACCCGCCACGTTCAAGAGCGAGAACGGCTGGCTCGGCATTACCGACAAATACTGGGCGACGGTGGTTGTCCCGGAGCAAGACAAGCCCTTCGACGCGAAGTTCGCAGGCTCCCAGACCGGCGAGCGCACGCGCTTTCAGACCGACTATCTGATGGGGCCGCTATCGGTGGCGCCGGGCGGCACGGCGCAAGTGTCAGGCCAGGTGTTCGCCGGCGCCAAGGAAGTGAACGTGGTCGACGGCTACGCGGCGACCTACGAGATCCCCAAGTTCGACCTTCTGATCGACTGGGGCTGGTTCTATTTCATGACCAAGCCGATGTTCTTCGCGCTGGACTATTTCTACCGGCTGGTCGGCAATTTCGGCGTGGCCATCCTCATCGTCACGCTGTGCATCAAGCTCGTGCTCTTCCCGCTCGCCAACAAGTCGTATGTGTCGATGAGCCGGATGAAGAAGCTCGCGCCCGAGATGCAGAAGATTAAGGAGCGTTACGCCGACGACCGCATGCGCCAGCAGCAGGCGATGATGGAGATGTACAAGAAGGAGAAGGTGAACCCGGCCTCGGGCTGTTTGCCGATCCTGGTGCAAATCCCGGTGTTCTTCGCGCTCTACAAGGTGCTGTTCGTCACTATCGAGATGCGGCACGCGCCGTTCTTCGGCTGGATCAAGGACTTGTCGGCGCCAGATCCCACCAGCGTGTTCAACCTCTTCGGCCTGATCCCCTGGGACCCGCCGTCATTCCTGATGATCGGCGCCTGGCCGCTCATCATGGGCGCCACCATGTGGTTCCAGATGAAGCTGAACCCGGCGCCGCCGGACCCGGTGCAGCAGAAGATCTTCACCTGGATGCCGGTGATGTTCACCTATCTGCTGGCCTCCTTCCCGGCGGGTCTGGTGATCTATTGGGCGTGGAACAACACGCTGTCGGTGCTCCAGCAGTCCTTCATCATGTGGCGCCAGGGCGTGGATATTCCGCTTCTGGAGAATCTCGGCATCAGGCCGTCCCAAGAACCGGCGGACACGCCTGACGAGGTTAAGTCGGCCAAGACCGAAGCGGAGCAGAGGCGCAGCGCCAAAGCCTCGCGGCGGGCAAGCCGCGCGGCGAAGCAGACCGGCGCCGAGACGGATACCGCCAAGACCGATGCCGCGAAGACGTCAGAGGACGACGGCGAGGATCGCCCGGCCTAGGCGCTCATCGTTCTTGTCATTGCCGGCGAACCCGGGCACTCCATGGCCATGGAAGCACCCGAATTCAGCCCCGAGGACATCGAGCGCGGCGCCAAGCTGTTCAAGGCGCCGTGCGAGTTCGTCAAAGGAGTGGTCAGCATCGAGACGCTGCCCGATGACGGGCGCCCCGAGATGGCCTTCGCCGGACGCTCGAATGTGGGCAAGTCGAGCCTGATCAACGCGCTCACCGGGCGGAAAACCCTGGCCCGGATCTCCGTCACCCCAGGTCGTACGCGCGAGCTCAACTTCTTCACGCTTGGGCCGGAGGCCGAGTACTATCTGGTGGACATGCCGGGCTATGGCTACGCCAGGGCCTCCAAATCCGCCATCGAAGGCTGGACGCAGCTGATCACCGACTATCTGAAGGGCCGTCGGGAGCTGAAGCGCGCGTTTGTGTTGATCGACGCCCGCCATGGCATCAAGCCTAACGACCGGGAAACCATGAAAGCGCTGGACGAGGCGGCCGTGTCCTATCAGGCGGTGCTGACCAAGGCCGACAAGCCGAAGCAGAGCGAGCTCGGCGCGGTGCTCGCCAAGACCGCCGAAGAGCTGGCCAAGCGCCCAGCCGCCTACCCGCAGATCCTCGTCACTTCCGCCCGCACGGGGCTCGGCATCCCGGAATTGCGCGCGGCGATTGCCATACTGGGGGCAAACGGCGTTGTGCCTTTGGGTCAAGCGCCGGTATAAGGCGCGTGTGGCCAAGACGAAGACATCCCCTGCAAAGTCCAAGAAGCCGGCGCCAGCCATAGATGCGCCGCCGCTCGCGGACGCGCTCGCCTCGGTGCATGCCAAGGCCAAGGTGCTGTCGGAGGCCCTGCCCTATATGCAGCGCTACGACCGCAAGACGGTGGTGGTGAAATATGGCGGGCATGCCATGGGCGATCAGGAGCTGGCCCGGGATTTCGCCCGGGACATCGTTCTGCTCAAGCAGGCCGGCGTGAACCCGGTGGTGGTGCATGGCGGCGGCCCGCAGATCGGCAAGCTGCTGGACCGGCTCAATATCAAATCCGAGTTCAAGGGCGGCTTGCGCGTCACCGACCGGGAGACGGTGGACGTGGTCGAGATGGTGCTGGCCGGCTCCGTCAACAAGGAGATCGTGTCCGCCATCAACAACCAGGGCGGCAAAGCGGTCGGCATTTGCGGCAAGGACGCCAATTTGATGCGGGCCAAGCGGCTCAAGCGGCGGGTGCACGATCCCGACTCCAATATCGAGCAGGTGCTGGATCTCGGATTCGTCGGCGACCCGGGCCTGGTCGAGCCCCATATCATCGACGTCATCATCCAGTCCGACCTGATCCCGGTGGTGGCGCCGATTGGCGTGGGACCGGATGGCGAGACGCTCAATATCAACGCCGACACCTTCGCCGCGGCGCTTGCCGTCGCACTGAAGGCCAAGCGGCTCCTGCTGCTCACCGACGTGGACGGCGTGCTCGACAAGGAGGGCCTGCTGATCCGCTCCATGACCACGGGAGAGGCGCAAGGCCTGATCGAGGACGGCACCATCACCGGCGGCATGATTCCGAAAATCGAGGGCTGCGTCGACGTGATCGCCGAAGGCGTCGAAGCGGTGGTGATCATCAACGGCAAGGTGCCGCACGCGGTGCTGTTGGAACTCTTCACCGAGCATGGCGCCGGCACGCTGATCGAGCGGCGCCGGCCCAGAGGCAGCCGCACGAGGGCGCCACGATGACGGGCGCCTCGACGACGCGCGGCTTTGGACATATCGACGGTTTCGGCCATATCGAGACCTGGGTGTTCGATCTCGACAACACGCTCTATCCGGCGGACTGCGATCTGTTTTCGCAGATCGACAAGCGTATGGGCGCGTTCATCGCCAACGCCTTCGATGTTTCGCTCGACGAGGCCCATTTGTTGCGGCAGCGCTACTACGCCGAGCACGGCACCACACTCGCCGGTCTCGTGCAGCGCCACGGCGTCTCGCCGCATGCCTTTCTCGACTATGTGCATAACATCGATCTTGCCGTTGTGGCGCCCGCGCCGGAGCTGGCGGCGGCCATCGATGCATTGCCGGGGCGGAAATTCGTGTTCACCAACGGCTCGCGCGGACACGCGGAGGCCGTGGCGACCAAGCTTGGCGTGCTCGACCGCTTCGAGGACATTTTCGATATCCACGCGCTCGAATACATCCACCCCAAGCCGACGCGCGAAGCCTTTGACCGCTTTCTCAAAGCGCACGACATCGCCGCGCCGGGGGCCGTGATGTTCGACGATCTCGCGCATAATCTAGAGACCGCGCACGCCGTGGGCATGACCACGGTGCTGGTCGATTGCCGCCACACGGACCGGCCCGAGCATCAGGCCAGCGCCGATTGGACGGAGCTGCCGGCTCACATCCATCACTGTACCGAGGCGCTTGCGCCTTTCCTGACCGCCATTGGAACCGCCCTTGCGGAGGAGTGCGGGCGCGACGCGCCACAGCCCTCGCAAGCGCAGTTCTGTCTGACCTGACGAGGCCCCATGTCGCACGATCATCTCAAGAGCTTCATCGACGGCGCGTTCGACCACGCCTCGGAGATCACACCGGACACCAAGGGCGTCGTGCGCGACGCCGTGGAGGAGGTGCTGAACCTGCTCGACAAGGGCGAGCTCAGGGTCGCCGAGAAGGTGGGCCGCGAGTGGGTGGTCCATCAGTGGGTCAAGAAGGCGATCCTGCTGTCGTTTCGCCTGGAGGACGCGCACAAGATCCCGGGCGGGCCTGACGGCTCGTCCTGGTGGGACAAGGTTCCGGTCAAGTTCGAGAAGTGGAAGACCAAGGACTTCAAGGAGGCGGGCTTCCGCGCCGTGCCGGGCTGCGTGGTGCGCCACTCGGCCTATATCGCGCCCGGCGTGGTGCTGATGCCATCCTTCGTCAATCTCGGGGCCCGCGTCGATTCAGGCGCCATGATCGATACCTGGGCCACGGTCGGCTCCTGCGCCCAGATCGGCAAGAACGTGCATCTGTCGGGTGGCGCCGGCATCGGCGGCGTGCTGGAACCTCTGCAGGCGAACCCGGTCATCATCGAGGATAATTGCTTCATCGGCGCCCGCGCCGAAGTGGCCGAAGGCGTGATCGTCGGCGAAGGCTCGGTGCTCTCCATGGGCGTCTATATCGGCCAGTCCACCAAGATCATCGACCGGGCCACGGGTTTTGTGCATCAAGGCCGCGTGCCGCCCTTCTCCGTGGTGGTGTCCGGCTCGCTGCCGGGCAAGCCCCTGCCCGATGGCTCGCCCGGACCGTCGCTCTATTGCGCGGTGATCGTGAAGACCGTGGACGAACAGACACGGTCCAAGACCTCCATCAACGAGCTCTTGCGCGACTGACTTTTGGGGCCTGGCAATCCAGGCGCTTGCTGCCGGGTTTCACGGTAAAAGGGATCATAATCCCCTTCGCAAGGGGGCAAATCGGCCTTACAACCTCAGACCTCAGTCAGAGGCCGGCCCAGGGGGAAGCAATGGACCTGCAATATATTTTCACGTCGTTCGACGGCCGCATCAATCGGGCCAAATGGTGGGCGGGCGTAGCCATCATTGCGGTCGTCAGCCTGGTCATCGGCGTGATTATCGAGGTGATTTTCGGCACTGGCTTTTTCGGCGGCTTCCTGGCGACGCTGGTGGCGCTCGCTCTGTTCTATCCAACCTACGCGGTGTGCGCGAAGCGGTTCCAGGACCGCGACAAGCCCGGGAGAACCGCGCTTTACGGTCTCGTCCCCTCCCTGATTGCGAATCTCCTGGTGACCTGGGGCCTAACCGGCACGCCGCAAGAGCCCAACGGGCTCGGCTGGCTTTGCACGCTGATCAATCTCGGCGTCCTGCTGTGGTTCCTGATCGATCTGGGGATCCTCAAGGGCACGCCGGGGCAGAATCACTTTGGCGGCGACCCGCTGACGGCCATCACCTAGACCGGCCGGGGTTTAGCCCCCGCGACTCCGTCTCGGAAGATCGAGGTTTTTCGGGGCCCCGCCGCTTGCCAGGCGCGCGAGCCACCGTCATGTTCTGTTCAAAGTGGCGCGCCGCCACGCCAAACCAGGGAACGACCCATGTCCACGTCCGGCGAGAAGGCCGTCGCGCTCGCGCAAGGCTTGATCCGCTGTCCCAGCGTCACGCCGAAGGACGCCGGCGCGCTCGACGTGCTGATCGAGCCGCTGAAGAAGGCGCGCTTCGTCTGCGACCGGCTGACTTTCACCGAGGACGGTACGCCGGACATCGACAATCTGGTGGCGCGGATCGGCGACGGGCCGCCGCATCTCTGCTTTGCCGGCCACACGGACGTGGTGCCGCCGGGCGATACGACCCTATGGCGCCATCCCCCTTTTGCCGCCGAGATCGCCGACGGGGTGCTCTATGGCCGCGGCGCCTCGGACATGAAGGGCGCGATTGCCTGCTTCGCGGCGGCCGCGATGGACTACGCCAAGGCGAAGAACCGGGAGGTGGAGGGCACAATCAGCCTGCTCATCACCGGCGACGAGGAAGGGCCGTCGGTCAACGGCACGAAGAAGGTGCTCAAATGGATGGAGCAGAACAGCCTCAAACCCGATCACTGCGTCGTGGGCGAGCCGTCCAACTCCACCAAGCTGGGCGAGACCATCAAGATCGGCCGGCGCGGCAGCCTGAACGGCCGGCTCAAAGTCTTGGGGAGCCAAGGCCATGTCGCCTATCCGCATCTCGCCGCCAATCCGGTGAAAGGCATCATCGACGTGCTGGCGAAGCTCTATGAGACGCCGCTCGACTATGGCAGCGCGCATTTCTCGCCGTCGAACTTTGAGGTGACCAGCATCGATGTGGACAACCCGGCGACGAACGTGATCCCGGCGAGCGCGCAAGCGAATTTCAACATCCGCTTCAACGACCGGCAACGTCCGGAGGGTTTGCATACCTTGCTGCAGGAGGTGATCACCCAGGCGCTGGCCGGCACCGAGCTCACCTTCACGCTTGCCTTCGATCCGCCGGGCGACGTGTTCATCACCGAGCCGGGCGAACTCGATGCGCTTCTGAGCGAGGCCGTGAACGAGGTGACGGGGCACACGCCCGCGCTCTCCACGGATGGCGGCACCTCGGATGCGCGCTTCGTCAAGGACTATTGCCCTGTGGTCGAGTTCGGGCTCACCACCGAGACGATCCACAAGACGGACGAGAGCGTCAAAGTCGCCGATCTCGAGCAACTAACCGCCATCTACCGCCGCTTCATCGAACGCTATTTCGAGGCCTTCGCGGGGGCGCCCGATGGCAGGTGACAGCCGGCCGATCGGAGTCTTCGACTCCGGCATGGGCGGCTTGACGGTGTTGCGGGCGCTTGCCGCGCGTATGCCGCAGGAGCGCTTCGTCTATCTCGGCGACACCGCGCGGCTGCCTTACGGCACCAAGAGCGCGGAGACCGTGCAGTCCTATGCGCTGCAAGCCACGCGGCTTCTGCTGGGCGAAGGCGTGAAGATGGTGGTGATCGCCTGTAACACCGCATCCGCCGTGGCGCTCGCCGTGCTCCAAGAGTCGTGGGACCCGGTGCCGGTGATCGGCGTGATCGAGCCGGGCGCGCGCGCCGGCGTCGCCGCAACGAAAAACAAACGCATCGCCGTGCTCGCCACGGAAGGCACCGTGCGGGGCGGTGCTTATGCGCGGGCCATCCAGCGCCTGATGGCCGAGGCGGAGGTGGTGCAGCAGCCCTGCCAAGTCTTCGTGGCGCTGGCGGAGGAAGGCTGGTCGGACACGCCGGCGACCCTTGCCGCCGCCCAGCATTATCTCGGTCCGCTCTTCGCCGATGACAACGCGCCGGACACGCTGGTGCTGGGCTGCACGCATTTTCCCGTGCTGGCCAATGCGATAAGGCGGACCGTGGGGGGCGCTATCGCGCTGGTCGATTCGGCGGAGACCACCGCGGTTGCGGTGGCGGAGGCGCTTGCGCGCGGTGGCATGGCGACAGGGGACGCAAGCGACGGCACGATCCGCTTCTTCGCCACGGACTCCCCTGAACGCTTCGCGCGGGTGGGGGCGATCTTCCTCGGCCGGGAGATCGACGAGGCCGACGTGGAGCTCGTCGATCTGCGCAACGCCTAGCTACCCCTTCGGCGGGGGCTCGGAGTCCGGCAGCGCCTCGGAATTGTCGGTCAGGTCCGGCGCCTCCAGATTGACAGGTGCGTTGGTATCCGCCGCCGCGGAGACATCTTTCAGAAGCCCCATGAACCAGCGGCGCCCGAGACCGCCGAACACAAGCGTGAAATAGAGCGCGCCGCCCGCGACGATGAGGATGGCGAGGGCGATCTCGTCGCGGAAATGGTCCAGCCCCGCAAGAGCCTGCTGAAGCCCGTAGGCGCCGGCGAACAGCGCCGCGGCGAACACGACACCGATGCCGACGAGCTTGGCCACGGGCCCGCCGATGGCGGTCCCCGACACGGCAAAGCCCTGGCGGCGCGCAAAATAGGCAAGCAAGCTCAAATTGATCCAAGCCCCGATGCTGGTGGCAAGCGCCAGGCCGACTTGCGCCAGCGGCCCCATGAGCACGAACTTCAAGGCGATGTTGACGGTGGCGGCCAGCAGCGCTGCCTTGACCGGGGTCAGCGTATCGCGGCGCGCGTAGAACGGCGCGGTGAAGCTCCTAAGCAGCACGAAGGGCAGCAGGCCTACCGAATAGGCGGCGAGCGTCGAGCCGGCGGCGAGCGCGTCGGCGGAGGTGAAGGCGCCACGGGCGAACAGGGCCCGCATGATGAGATCGGGAATGGCGAGCGCCGCGGCCGCGCAGGGAATCGTCAACAGCAAGGCAAGCTGGATGCCGCGGGCTTGCGCCGAGGCCGCGCCCTTCTCATCGCCCGCTGCTAACCGCCGCGACATCTCCGGCAGCAGCACGGTGCCGACGGCGATGCCCACCACGCCGATGGGAAGCTGGTTGATGCGGTCGGCGTAATAGAGCGCCGACAGCGCGCCGGTGGGCAGGAACGTGGCGATCAGCGTGTCGGCGAACAGCGCGAGCTGCACGCCGCCCGCGCCGACAATCGCCGGACCCAGGGCTTTCAGAAATTTGCGCGTCGGCTCGTCGAGCTTGGGCATGCGCAGCCGGATGCCGAACCCATGCGCCTCGGCGTCGGCACCGAGCAGGATGGCCTGCGCTACGCCGGCGAGGAGCACGCCCCAGGCCGCGGCGTGGCCCGCATCGGCGAACCAGGGGGTCAACAGCAGCGTGGCGATGACCGAGAGGTTGAGCAGGACCGGCGCGGAGGCGGCGGCGGCGAACCGGTTATTGGCGTTGAGGATGCCGGCGAACAGGGTCTCGAGCGACACCAGCGCCAGATAGGGGAAGGTGATGCGGGTCAGCGCGACGGCCAGATCGAAGCGCTCCGGATCGCCGACAAGGCCCGGCGCCAGCACGCTGACAACCTCCGGCGTGAACAGCAGCGCGATGGCGAGCAGCACCAGGTTGATGGTGACCAAGGCGGCGGCGATCTGATCGGCGAATAGCTTGGCGGCGGGCAGGCCGGCTTCTTCAAGGGTGCGCGCATAGGCCGGCACGAAGGCGGCGGCAAACGCGCCCTCGGCGAAGATGGCGCGGAAATGGTTGGGCAGGCGGAAGGCCACGAAGAAGGCATCGGCCAACGGCCCGGCGCCGAGAATGGCGGCCATGACCACGTCGCGGACGAAGCCCGTGAGGCGCGAGACGAGCGTGAGCCCGCCGACGGTGGCGATGCGCCGTATCATGCGTCCTCGTGGTGTTTCACGTCGATCCCCGTTCGCGGGCTGAGGCCTAGCGGAAATTCCGGGGCCTGGCTATGGCTTGCCTGGCCACGCGCCGCCTTCTTGTCATACCTCCCCCTTGTGGGGAGGTATGGAGTTTGCGGCTCCGCTACGACGACCAGACATGCGCCTTCGTTGCCGCGGCGCGAGACGCGCCCGGATGTTATCTCCCTCATCTCCCAAAGACCCCCCGGAAAAGGGGGATGGCGCGCCGAGAGGCGCAATCCGTCGTTGGTGTCGCGATCCGAAGACCGCGCGGGCGCCTTCCGGCGCGCCAATCGCAGCGTCCATACGGCGCCGGGCCCCGCTTTGCTTGTTCTTGGCGCTATCGGCCTAGCGGCCTACTTGAGCGCGACAAACAAACTACTGCCAGCTTCTGGCGGGAGCTCGTAATGGCCCCGGGGGGTGGCTCCGGCGCCGCCCGAGTGTTCCGCTTGCGAACGAAACCCGCAGGCGCCGCACCTCGCCCCGCTCACGCTAACGCCTCGCGAGAACGCCCTTTGAACGGACGAGGTGATGGGATTGTACCGCAGGTTTTCGGAGCGGGGATAAGGCCTACCCGAAGTCCGCTATGTGCCGAAACATTGGTGCAGGATGCGCTCAATGAGTTCGGCGGCGGGGAGCCGATCACGAGGCTTCCCACGCCGCCGCTTCTCGCCGATTCAGATCAACAGGAATTCACTTGGCGGCAGGCCCAACCTCCGCCGTTCGTATCGCGGCAATCGGATTCGCTCGAGTAACAGGTGTTCGTCGAATTCCGCAGCCAAGGATAACCGGCAGGACAACACTCCTGCTGCACGGTCTGTCGTAACGACATCGGCTTCGCAGCCGTCAGATTTGAACCGCTCTCAAAAGCCATTGCCGAACCAACCAGTGCAAAACAAGCCAAGCTCATCGCTGTTACGATACCGGTTCTGACCATGAAACCCTCCTGGGTCTGGACGTCTCCCGCCATACGGGAAACGGTTTCATTCTAAACCCTTAGGGGCATGGTTCTGGACATTGCCAAACCTGGCTAGAAAAATATTGTGCGTGGCAGAAATGTCACCGCCGGGGCGGCGAATTCAGCGCTGAACCGGGCGCCAACTTTGCCGTCGCGCCATCCCTTCTGGGCGGCGCGGGCTCCGGGCCTAGCGGCAATGTCCGTCCGCCGTCCGCGATCAGCCCATCTGTCCGGCCCCGCGCCTTCCCCGACGCCGCTCCTCGTCCCCGCTCACGCTAACGCCTCGCGAGAACGCCCTTTGAACGGACGAGGTGGACGCATTGTACGGCAGGTTTTCGGGGCGGGGATAAGACCGTTCACGAAAGGCTAGGGCGTCTCGACCTTGGTCCAGCCATCGGCCGGGGCGAAAACCTCGATCTCGCTCGCACGCTCCTCGGTGTCCGATCCGAGGTCCTTTTGGAACACCACGCCGTCGTGATTGACCATGAAGGTCATGATGCCGGAATTGCCATACGCGGCCGGATAGGCCACGAGCCCGAACCCACCGATCATTCGCCCGTCGACGACATAGTCGAAGGCCCCACCCTCGGCGCTGGCGCCTTGGCTATTCAAGATCCGATAGTAATAGCCGTGATAGGGCACGGGCCCGTTGGCGAAGTCATAGCCTTCCGCGGAGGCCTCGGCGAACAGCGCGCCGAGCGGGCTCTGGTCCTCTCCTTCGGCATCCGGCCAATAGAGACCGTCCTTCTCGCCGGCACTGCTCACGATCCGTTGCGCATACGCGGGAGGGCGGCGCCCATCGACGTCGAGCGCCGCGTAGTCCTTCTGGGCTGCGACATAGCCAAGGCTCGCCTGAATGGCGGAAAGTTCGTTGCGCCCGATGCGCCTAAGCACGATCTCTTCCTGGCCTGCCGCCGTGTCGAACTCCCACTTGCCTTCCTTGGAGACGAGCGGAATCGGGAAGGGCCAATCGTCCGCGCCGAGAACGAGAATGGTCTTGTCGTCCCCGTCCCGCTCGAGGCTGTGCTTCTCGTCATAGGCGGTGACGAAAGTGTCGCGCGCGGCGCGGTCGGCGACATCGTCGCCGGAACTGACCACGTCCTGTCCAGCGGGCCCGAGAATTTCGAGGAGCTTTCCTTTGTCGCTTTCCTTCGCCGCCGCGACCAGCGCCGTGACGGCGGCTTCGGGCGTCTCGAACGGCTCCTGCGCAAACGCCGAGGTGCAGACGAGCAGGAGCGCGGTACCCGCGAGGCACCGGCCCACCTCCCGCACCAAACGCAATCTCTGAACCATCGCTCGACCTCTGAAACCTGTCTGCTCGATACCTAACGCCGGCGCTTGCCCCCGCCGCCGCCACCTTTTCTTTTACCGCCGCCACCGCCGGAGGGCCTCTTGACCGCAGGCCTTTTCGCCGCCGGCTTCTTGATCGCAGGCTTCTTCGCCGCGGGCTTCTTGATTGCCGGTTTCTTCGCCGCCGGTTTCTTCTTCGCCAGTTCGGAGGCGCTGCGATTGCCGACGCTCGCCTTGCCGCGGTTCGAAAAATCTTTCGCCTTGGCGCCGTCGCGCTTGTCGAACGCGGTCCCGACATTGGGCTTCTTGGCCAGGTCGGGCTTCTTCGCCAGGCCGGGCTTCTTGTCAGCAAGCCCGGCGGGCTTTTTGTCCTTGAGCGCGCCTTGCAGGTCGCCGGCGCTCGGCCGTTTGTTCCCCAGGTCCGGCCTCTTGTCGCCAAGCCCGCCGCCACCCGGCCGCTTGTCGCCGAGGCCGGGCTTCTTGAGCCCAGCCTCGATGTCGCCGACGTTGGGCCTCTTATTGCCCAGGTCCGGCCTCTTGTTGCCGAGCCCGTCTCCGCGGCCGCGGAAGTCACCCGTCTTGTCAGCGAGGTCGCTCTTGGAGAATTTGTTGCGCACCTCCGTGTTGTTGTAGTTCACGCCACGGCGATGATAGGAATTGTGCTGCCAGTTGGAGACGTTGACGTTGTTGTTATTGATGTTGACGTTCCGATTGACGTTGACGCGGATATTGTCGCCGCGCCAATCGAAGCCGTTTCCCCAAATGGCGTTGCCGATGGCAAAGCCCGCGCTCCATGCGAGGCCGGTCGCCAGCGCCCCGCCGAAGATGTAACCGGGCCGCGGCTCGAAATAATAGGGCGGATAATCCGGATAGGGCCAGCTGCCGTAGACGACCGAGGGCTGATAGTACGGCACGTAGACGGTCTCCGGCGAGGTCGGCTCGATCACGATAACCTGCTGCGGCGCCGGTTGCTGGGCGGCCGGTTGACCGGCCGGGGCCGGCGTGACGTTGACCTCTTGCTTGACCGTCACGGTCTGCTGGTCATTGGATTCCAGCTTCCCATTCTCCTGCGCGAGCGCGCGCAGACGCTGCACGGCATCCATGACGTCCGCTTGTTGTGCGAGAACGGCGTCGCCGAGGTTCGACGTCCAATCGAGATCCTTGTTCATCATCTCCAGGACATCGGGAACTTCGACGAGCGCCTTGATGCTGTCGTCCCAATCTTCCTTGGCCACGGACGCGTCGAGCGCGTCGCCCCTCAAGTCCTTATTCTTCTCCAACCATCGCTCCGCCTGCACCACTTCAAGCGGATAGGTTGACGCGATGAGGACTTGGGCAAGCAGGGGATCGGGATAAAGCGCGATCGGCGCCACAAGCTGGTCGAGTTGGCCTTCGTCGAGGAGTTGCTGAGCGCCCTCTTGATCGGCGGGTGCCGCTTGGCCTGCCTCATCCGGCTCTGCCGGCGCATCCTGGGCAAGGGCTGTCCCTTGCAATGCCAGCACGAAAGCAATGCCCGTTAGGATTGCAAGAACGCGCATTTCGCCTCTTCTACTACCGCCGCGTGGGGAAAAGACTATCCGGCTCCTATGGCTTCGTCCATCGAAGTCGTTGAGGTTCATCCCATCGGCCGTCATGGGATTGCCTTGGGTCGAAAACGACATTGGATATCTCGGCTTTGCGAGCAAGACCGGCGGACACCCCCAGCTGTCTATCCGTTAGCCCCCAACTCCTTAGCCCCTCAGAAACGATTTGGGCGCAGGATTGGGCCTGAGATTCGGCCCGAAAAGACGGTTTCGGCCGGTTTCATCACACGGCCGCCATGGTTTTTTCCAAGAGTCGGGCTTCTAGACCTCTCGGGGATTTGGATTTTGCGCGCGACCCTCAAGAAGCTGCTGTTCGGCTTGGGACTGAGCGCCGTCTTGACCGGCCTCTTGCCCGGCCTCGCGGCGGCGGAGGAGGCGCTGGTGATGCCGTTCTCTTGCCGCGTCACGGCCGGACAAGTTTTGCTGGCACCCGCCGCGCCGCAGACCTACCGGATCTACGGCCGCGCCGAGCATAAGCGGCTCAACACCTGCTCCCCCTACGACCCCCGCAAGTGCCACAACTGGTCCGTCCACCGCTTCGATCTCGACTGCGGCGGGGTGCGGACAAGCTGGCAATCGGTGGTGGCGGCGCTCACGCCGATGCTCGCCGACAGCGTCGGCACGGCGGCCGCCGACGATCAAGGCTATGACGCTTACGGTCCGCCGCCAGGACGTGGGGGAAGTCGCGCGAGACCCTATCAGCCGGGGCGCGTCGGCGGCGTCGCCTTCCCGCGCGGCTTCGCGCCCAATCCCATGAGTGTCGCGCGCTTCACGGGGACCAGCCCTGCCGTCGCCGACATGCCCCTGCCGCCGAAGAAGCCGGAGGCGCCCGCGGCGGCCTCGGAAGCTCAAGTCGCCGCAGCCGATACAAATCCCGAGACGGTCGCGCCCGAGCCGGGCGTGCCGGACCTGACCATGCCCGACCCGGCGGCGATGCCCGCGATACCGTCGCTGGAGAGCACGGCCGCATCCGACACGACCCCGGCAGATCCCGAGGCTTCGGACGTTGCGGGATATCGCTCCCTGAAAGTCGAGCTCGATACCGAGGTAACCGGCGCGCTGCCGAAGCCCAGCGAGAGCGCCGCGCTGTGGCAGGACGCCTCGACCGTGTGGATGTGGACGCTGGCTATCCTGTTCGCGCTGACCGCCACGCTGCTTTTGGGACGGCAGAGGATCATGGAGATGTTGCCTAGGCCCGCCACGTTGTTGCTCCTGCGTGGGCCGGCGAAGCTTCCTGCCATACGCACGTCCGATCCGGGGCCCGACACTGAGCGCTACACAGAGGCGGTTCGCCAAAAAGAGGCTACGGCAAGCCGCTTACGTTTATGGGACGAGGACTGGCTGCCGCGCACGATGCTGGAAGCGCTCGACGTGCTCGGCGTCGATCCCGACGCCAGCAAGGACACGATCAAGACCACCGTCACGCGGCTGCGCCGGGCGCTGCATCCCGACCACGCGATCGACGACGAGGACCGGGCTTTGCGCGAGCGCCGGCTGAAGCAGATCAACGTGGCCTGGGACATCATTGCCGGGAAACGCCGCGTGCCCTGGCTCAAGCAGTCGGGCTAGCCCGGCGCCTCAGTAGTCCACCCGCACGAGGTAGAGCCCGCAAGCCGGCGCCACGGGGCCGCAGGCCGCGCGATCGCACGCCTTCAAGGCTTTGTCGAGATCGGCTTTGGTCCAGCGGCCTTCGCCGACCAGTTTCAGCGAGCCGACCATGGAGCGCACCTGATTGTGCAGGAAGGAGCGGGCGGAGGCCTCGACCCTCAACACCTCACCGTGCCGCGACACAGCCAGCCGATCCAGCGTCTTCTCAGGGGACGCAGCCTGGCACTCCGACGAGCGGAAGGTGGTGAAGTCGTGATGGCCGATGAGACTTTGCGCCGCCTCGTGCATGGCTTTCGCGTCGAGGGGGCGGAACACGCCCCAGGCGCGCTTAGCCTCCAGCGCCAGCGGGCTGCGGCGGTCGACGATGCGATAGAGATAATGCCGCGCCTGCGCCGAGAAGCGGGCATCGAAATCGTCGGCGGCGATCTCGCAGGTCAGAACGGAGATCGGCTCGGGCCGCAGCTGGGCGTTCAGCGCATCGCGTACTTTGTTGGGCGCCCAGTCCTTGTCGAGATCGAAATGGGCGACTTGGCCAAGGGCGTGAACCCCGGCATCGGTGCGCCCGGCCCCGCGCGGGATCACCGCCTCGCCGGAGAAATCCGCGATGGCTTGCGCCAGCCGCCCCTGCACCGACACCAGGCCGTCCTGGACCTGCCAGCCGACAAAGGGCGTGCCGTCATATTCGAGGGTGAGCTTGTAGCGGGGCATGGCTAGTCCAGCACGGTGCCGACGGGAACATCCACGCCACGCAGGAAGGCTTCCGCGGTGACCGGCGTCTTGCCGGCGCGTTGCACCTTGGTGAGCCGTATCGCGCCGTTGCCGCAAGCGATGGTCAAGGCATCGTCGAGGACCGTGCCGGCCACGCCGTCGCCGTCAACCATCATCGCGCCGAGCGCCTTGACGCGCTCGCGCGCCGCGCCCTTTGGAATCTCGAACCAAGCGCCGGGATAGGGCGAAAGCCCCCTTATGTGGTCTTGCACGTCTTGCGCGGGCAGCGTCCAGGCGATGCGGGTCTCTTTGTTGTCGAGCTTCCGCGCATAACTCGCCGCGGCGTCGTCTTGGGGCTGGCAGTGAAGCGTGCCGCCTTCGAGCTCGGCCAGCGCCTGGACCATCAAGGCGGCGCCGAGCGGCGCGAGGGTATCGTGCAGTTCGCCGGCGGTCATCTCCGGGCCGATGGCAACGCGCTCCACGAGACAGACCGGGCCGGCATCGAGGCCTTCGGTGACGCGCATGATGGCGACACCGCTTTCCGCATCGCCCGCCATGATCGCGCGGTTGATGGGGGCGGCGCCGCGCCAGCGCGGCAGCAACGACGCGTGGATGTTGAAGACGCCTTGATTGGTGGCGTCGAGGACAGGTCTCGGCAGGATGAGGCCGTAGGCGATGACCACGGCGGCGTCCGCCTTGAGATCGGCAAACCGCGTCTGCTCCGCCGGGCTCTTGAGGCTCTCCGGCACACGCACGTCGAGGCCTGCTGCTTCCGCCGCCTCATGCACCTTGGATTGGCGCAGGGTCATGCCGCGGCCTGCCGCGCGGGGCGGCTGGGTATAGACCGCCACGATTTCGTGGCCCGCTTTGAGAAGCGCCTGAAGCGCCGGCACGGCGAAATCCGGCGTGCCCATGAAGACGATGCGCATGGGTCCGGGTCTTAGGATGGTTGAGGAGCGAAGGGAAGCCGGTTCGGCGGCTACATCGCCTCGGCGCGTTTCTGCTTGGTAAAGCGCTTGACGATCATGTCGCGCTTGAGCCGCGACAGATAGTCGATGAACAGCACGCCGTTCAGATGGTCGATCTCGTGCTGGACGATGGTGGCGAGGATGCCTTCGAGCTCGGCCTCTTGCGGTTTGCCTTCGCGGTCGAGATAGGCCACGCGAATTTCGGCCGGGCGCTCCACCTCCGCGGTGACCTCGGGGATCGACAGGCAACCCTCCTCGTGGGTCCGCATCTCGTCCGAGAGCGTCAGAATCTCCGGGTTGACCATGACGAGCGGGTCCGGTGGATCGTCGTCGCGGGCCGCGTCCATCACGATCAGCCGGCGCAGGATGCCGATCTGCGGCGCGGCCAGCCCAACGCCCGGCGCGTCGTACATGGTGGCCAGCATGTCGTCCGCGAGCTTGCGCAGCTCCTCGTCGACGCGCTCGATCGCGGCGGCCTCCGTGCGCAGCACGGCATCGGGAATGGTGAGGATCGGATAGATATGCGTCATGGGTTCAGGCTGACATAAGGACCGGGCGCGTTTCGGTCAATGCGCGCTTTGCCCCCCGCCATCCCGCCTCATGTTCCTGTTTTGGTCCGAACCGGCGAATCAGATAGCTAGTCGTTATGGCGCTTCAGCCCGTGCAGGTGGGGAGCATCACGCTCGACCCCGTTCTTATTGGTCTCGCGCTCGCGGGCCTCGCCGTTCTTGCGCTCACCGTCCTGGCGGTCGTGCTCATCGTGCATATGAGCCGGCGCAAGGCTGAGGCCTCGGCCAGCGGTGCGCAGCTCGGCGAACTGAAAGTGCGGATGCAGACGCTGGCCGAGATCAGCGTCACCCGCCACGGGGAGCTGGCGCGGGCGGTCAACGAGCGGCTCGACCGCATGACCCACAAGGTCGGCACCGACATCAACGAGACCGCGCGCAAAACCCACGAAACCATCTCCAAGCTCAACGAGCGGCTGGCGGTGATCGATACGGCGCAGAAGAACCTGACCGACCTCTCCGGCAACATGGTGGGCTTGCAGGAGATCCTGTCCAACAAGCAGGCGCGCGGCGCCTTCGGCCAGATGCGCATGGAGGCCATCGTCCAGGACGGGCTGCCGATTGGCGCCTACACGTTCCAGGCGACACTCTCCAACGGCAAACGTCCCGACTGTCTGCTTCACATGCCGAACACGCCGGCGGGCGTGGTGATCGACGCCAAGTTCCCGCTGGAAGGCTTCGAGGCCTTCCGTGTGGCGCGGCGCGACGAGGAGAAGAAAATGGCATCGCGGCAAGTCCGCACGGATGTGGGCCGCCATATCGAGGCCATGGCCGAGCGTTATCTCATCGCCGGCGAGACGCAGGACACGGCCATCCTGTTCGTGCCCTCCGAGGCGATCTACGCAGACCTTGCCGAGCATTTCTCAGACATCGTGCAGAAGGCGCACCGGGCGCGCATCGTGATCTGCGCCCCGAACATGCTGATGCTCGCGGTGCAGACCATGCAAGCCATCCTCAAGGACGTGCAAATGCGCGAGCAGGCGCATCTCATTCAGCGCGAGGTGGCGACGCTCATGGAGGACATGGGCCGCTTCCGCGACCGGGTGCTCGATCTGCAACGCCATTTCGGTCAGGCCAACGCGGATATCGACAAGATCCTCACCTCCTCTGAGAAGATCACCAGGCGCGGACAGAAGATCGAGACCCTCGACTTCGAGGAGGAGGCCAAGGCCGAGCTCGCCCACAAGAATGGCGCCGGCCGGACTCAGCCCCCTGCCCCGCAAGCTGCACCCGCTCCCCAAACCGCCCCTGCTCAACAGGCCGCCCCTGCTCAACAGGCGCGCGGCCCGCGCATCATCCGGCAACCAGACCTGCTCGCGGGGGAATAATGCTGCAAACGATGGACGGCTCGATGTTCGACCAGGTGGTCGTGGGCGGCGGCGCGAGCCTCGCCAACCTGATTGTCCATGCCATCCTGTTGGGCGCCATCGCCTGGGTGGTGCGGCGCTTACGCATGAGCGACGGCGCTATCCCGAGCTTCCTGCAATACACCTTGGTGATCGTCGCCACCGGCACGCTGCTGGTGGCCGGGCATTTCGGCGAGGTGGTGCTATGGGCCTACACCTACGCCGCTGTCGGCGCCACGCCGCCCGGCACGGACCTCATCTATTTCGCCTTCGGCAACTACACGACGCTCGGCTATGGCGACGTGGTGCCGGTGCCGAAATGGCACCTACTCGGCCCCATGACGGCGCTGAACGGCGTCATGCTGATCGGCTGGTCGACGGCTTTGGTCTTCGAGATTTTGCACCGGTCGGGGACGCCGGCGACGCAAACGCGCTGAGACTCGCCCGCGGATTGCCGAACAGGCCGCGCGGCGCCGGCGCGCCGCCGCCTGCAGGCCTGGGGGGACGCAAACCTTTGAGCGCCCATAGTCCGCGCTTCGGCGCGAACAGGAACGCGGCGAGGAAGACCGAGGCCTGGACCAGCACGATGCAGGCGCCGGTCGCCCCGTCGATATGGAAGCTGATGAGCGTGCCGAGCGCGGCGGAGGCGCAGGCCACCGTGACCGCAATGACCAGCATCCTGCCAAAGCGGTCGGTCAGCAGATAGGCCGTGGCGCCGGGCGCAATCAACATGGCAATGACCAAGATAATGCCGACGGCCTTGATCGAGCTGACGATGGTGAGCGACAGCAGGACCAGCAGACCGTAATGCAGGACGCGCACGGGCAGACCGATGGCGCGCGCATGGTTCGGATCGAAGCAATAGAGCAGAAGATCCCGGCGCTTGACGAGCACGATGAGCAGCGTGCCGCCGGCGATGATCGCGGTCTCGATGAGGTCGGCGGCGGTGACGCCAAGTACGTTGCCGAACAGGATGTGGTTCAGGTGCTGGTCGGTCTCGACCTTGGTGAAGAGCACGAGCCCGAAGCCGAACATGCCGGAGAACACGATGCCCATGACCGTGTCTTCTTTTACCCGGCTATTGTCCTTGAGGTAGCCGGTCGCAAGCGCGCAGGCGAGGCCGGCGACGAAGGCGCCGATCACCAGCGGGATGCCCAGCACGAAGGCGATGACGATGCCGGGTAACACGGCGTGCGAGATGGCATCGCCCATCAGCGACCAGCCCTTGAGAACGAGATAGCAGGACAGCACGGCGCAGACGGCCGCGACGAGCAGCGACATGCCAAGCGCGCGCTGCATGAAGTCGTAGGCGAAGGGCTCGGCGAAGAAGGCGACCGGATCCATCATGCAGCGGCCTCCGGCACGACGTGGCGCTTGCGGCGCGCGGCCAGCACGCCGTGCTTCGGCGCGAAATAGAAGGCGGTGAGAAACAGCAGGGTTTGCAGGGTGACGATGACCCCGCCCGTGGCGCCGTTGACGAAATAGGAGAGATAGGCGCCGACAAAGCTGGTGCCCGCACCGATGGCGATGGCGATGACGATAAGCCGGCTGAAGCGGTCGGTGAGCAGATAGGCGGTGGCGCCGGGCGTCACCACCATGGCGATGACGAGACAGGCGCCCACGGTCTGAAGCGCCGCCACGGTGCAGGCGCTGAGCAGCGTGAAGAAGACGATCTTCAAAGCCCAGGTGTTGATACCGATGCTGCGCGCATGGGTCTCGTCGAAGAAAGTGACCATCAGGTCCTTCCAAATGAAGGCCAGGACGGCGAAGGACACGGCGGAGATAATCACGACCTGCATGGCGTCCTCGTCGGCGATGGCGAGGATATTGCCGAGCACGATGGTCTGGATCGACACGGAGGTCGGATGCAGCGAGGCCATCAGCAGGCCGAGCGCGAACAGCGTGGTGAAGACGAGGCCGATAATGGCGTCCTCGCGGAGCCTGGAGTGCTGCTTGACGAAGACCATGGAGAGCGCGGCAAGAATGCCGGCGAAGAAGGCGCCGGCGGCAAACGGCGCGCCGATGATGTAAGCGCCCGCCACGCCGGGCACGATGGAATGGCCGAGCGCATCGCCCATCAGCGACCAGCCCTTCAGCATGAGGTAGGCGGACAGGAAGGCGCAGACCGCGCCCACCAGCGCGCTGACCCACATGGCCTTCCACATATAATTGTAGCTGAACGGGACCAGGAGCTCGGTGAGGACGGCGCTCATTCCGGGCGGTCCTGCTCTTCTTTGCGCTTCTTGGCCTTGCCGCCATAGATGACGAGCGGCCGCTCGTCATCGGTGAGCACGGTGAGCTTGCGCGTATCGTCGTCGTCGTGAAGGGCCTGGCCGCCCAGCTCGAAATTGCGCAACACGCCGCCGAAGGTGCGCTCCAGATTCTCCTGGGTGAAGACTTCAGCGGTGGGGCCCGCGGCGAGCACCGTACGGTTGAGCAGCACGACCTGGTCGCAGAAATCGGGCACGCTGCCGAGATTGTGGGTCGAGACCAGCATCAAGTGACCCGAGGCGCGCAGCTCGCGCAACAGCTCGATGATCGCCGCCTCGGTGGTGACGTCGATGCCGGTGAACGGCTCGTCGAGCAAGATGATGCGCCCTTCTTGGGCGAGCGCGCGGGCGAGGAACACGCGCTTCTTCTGGCCGCCGGAAAGTTCGCCGATCTGGCGCGTGCGGTAGGCGGTCATGCCGACGCGCTCCAACGCCTCGTCCACCTTGCGGCGGTCCTTGCGTGTCGGCACACGCAGAAAATTCATGTGGCCGTAGCGGCCCATCATCACCACGTCCTCGACCAGGACGGGGAAGTTCCAATCGACGTCCTCGCTCTGCGGCACATAGGCGACGATGCTCTGGGAGACGGCGTCGTCCACGGGAAGACCGCACAGCCTGACGTCTCCGGCGGACGGCTTCACGAAGCCCATGATAGCCTTGAAGATGGTGGACTTGCCGCTGCCGTTGACGCCGACTAGGGCGCAGATCGTGCCCGGGCCGAGCGCGAAGGAGGCGTCATGCACCGCGGTGAAACCGTTGGGATAGGTCACGCTCAAATCGCGCACGTCGACGCTTGCGGGCAGCGTGGGCACCTCGTGGCGCGTCAGGAGATCAAGCGGGCTCATCGTCGAACCCTTTATCCTCAAAACCCTTGGCGATGGTCTCGACGGTGACGCGCAGGAGATCGAGAAACGTGGGGACGGGTCCACCCTCGGTCGAGAGCGAGTCCACGTAAAGCACGCCGCCATAGCGCGCGCCGGATTCCTTGGCCACTTGCTTGGCGGGACGGTCGGAGATGGTGCTCTCGCTGAACACCACCGGGATATTCTTCTCGCGCACCAGCTCGATCACATGGCGCACCTGCTGCGGCGTGCCCTGCTGATCGGCGTTGATGGGCCAGAGATAGGCTTCGCGCATATCGTAGTCGCGCGCGAGATAGGAGAAGGCGCCCTCGGATGTGACGAGCCAGCGCTTGTCTTGCGGGATGGCGGAGAGGCGCTTCCTGAGCGGCGCATCCATGGCCTTGAGTTTGGCAGCGTAGGCCGCGGCGTTCTTGTTGTAGGTCTCCGCGTTCTTCGGATCGTGCTCGACGAGCGCCTTGCGGATGTTCTCCACATAGATCAGCGCGCCCGACGGCGACATCCAGGCATGGGGGTTGGGCTTGCCAGTGTATGGGCCTTCGGCGATGCCCATCGGCTCGACACCGTCGCTCACCACCACGCTGGGGACGTCCTTCACGTTGTGAAAGAACTTCTCGAACCAGCGCTCGAGATTGAAGCCGTTCCATAGGACAAGGTCGGCATCCTGCGCTTTGACGATGTCGAGCGGGGTGGGCTGATACTCGTGGATCTCGGCGCCGGGCTTGGTGATGGACTCCACCACCGCCGCGTCGCCGGCGACGTTCTGGGCGATGTCCTGGATGACGGTGAAGGTGGTGACAACGCGGAACTTGCCGTCGCCTGCTGACGAGTCGTTCACCGGCTCGCCGCAGGCGGCCAGCAGGCTCACACTCAAAATTCCCAGCGCGGCGCCCAATCTCTGGAGCCGCCGAATCCAAGTCACAGTCAAATAAGCCTCCTAAAGGCCCAAGAAGCCCAGTTTCTCATGCATCATATCTGCAATTGCAACTTATTCGCAAGAAAGATTTTCGCGAAGAAAGCGACCCACTCGCCAGCCATGACGCCGACACGGGGGACTGATAAGAACCATCCATGACGGAGACCGGGGGAACGACAGAACAATCGAGCTTGGCTGACGTGCAGCGCAGTTGGACGGAGATCCTGTTCAACCGGAAGATGCTCGCCTGCATCTTCCTAGGCTTCACCTCGGGCATGCCGCTCTATGTGCTGATTTCGCTGGTGCCGGCCTGGTTGCGCAGCAACGACGTGAATCTCGCCACGATCGGCCTGTTCGCCCTGATCGGGCTCCCCTATACCTGGAAATTCGTCTGGTCCCCGCTGATGGACCGCTACAAGCTGCCGTTCTTGGGGCGCCGCCGCGGCTGGGCGCTGCTCACCCAGCTCGTGCTGCTATGCGCGATCGGCATGCTGGGCCAGTTCGATCCGTCCGCCTCGCTGCAAGCCATCGTGGCCATCGTGTTCGTTGTCGCCCTGTTCGGCGCCAGCCAGGACATCGTCATCGACGCTTACCGGCGCGAGCTCTTGGCCGATGACGAGCTCGGTACCGGCACGTCCATCTTCGTGAATGCCTACAGGTTATCGGGACTGGTGCCGGGGTCTCTGGCCCTGATCCTGGCCGACCACCAGCCCTGGACGGTGGTGTTCTGGGTCACCGGCGCCTTCATGCTGGTCGGCATCGTGACCACGTTGTTGATCCGAGAGGTGAGCGACGACGCGCTGGCGCCGCATACCTTGCGCGAAGCGGTGATCGATCCCTTCGTGGAATTCTTCAGCCGCGACGGCGGGATCAAAACGGGGATCGCGATCCTGGCCTTTCTGTTCCTCTACAAGCTGGGGGACAACATGGCCACGGCGCTGGCGACGCCCTTCTATATCGACATGGGCTACTCCTTGAGCGAGATCGGCTCCATCGCCAAATTTGCCGGTCTGTGGGCCAGCATCGCCGGCGGCGTGCTCGGCGGCATCATCATGCTCAAGGTCAGCATCAACCGGGCGCTGTGGCTATTCGGGTTCGTGCAGGTCTTCACCATCGTTCCGTATATCTGGCTGAGCCAAGCCGGGCATTCGCTGCCGGGACTGTTCGTCGTGGTCAGCGGGGAATATTTGGGCGTCGGCCTCGGCACCATCGCGCTGACCGCCTTCATGGCACGCGAAACCAGCCGCGCGTTTACGGCGACGCAATTCGCCCTGTTCTCGAGTTTCATCGCGGTGCCGCGCACGGTGGCCAATGCCTCGACCGGGTTCATCGCCGAGGCCGTGGGCTGGACGCAGTTCTTCGTGCTGTGCGCCATCATCGCGATCCCCGGCATGCTGCTCTTGTTGAAGGTGGCGCCGTGGAACGACAAGCCGCTCGACTCTGAAGAGCTCGAAGAGCTCGAACGTCTCAAGGAAAAGTCGACCTGAGGTCAGCGTCTCGTGCGGCTCAGACCTTGCGGCTGTCATAGGCCCAATGCAGCAGAGCCTGCCGCTGTCTCGGGCGGCAGAACGGGTCCCCCGGTTCGCAGTTTTGCTCTATCTGCCGCACATGGCGGCGCATCGCCTTCCAGCGTTTGATCTGCCGCCGGTCCTCGTCCGCCATCCGGCGCCCCAGATAATAGCGGCAATACCATTGGAACCAGCCGCGCGGATCGTCGGGATGGATCCAGCCCTTGGCGCGCCAAACCGATAGCGGCTGGCTGGCGTCGACACCAAAATAATTGAGCGAGGGGTCGCGGCCGTTCGGCGCCAGCTTGGCGCCGGCGAACCAGCTCTTGGGAAACTCCTTGCGCGTATCGGTCATGTATTTGCCGCCGAACACGCCGAGCCGCAGCATCTCAGCCGGCGTCAACTCGGGCGTAAACTCCGGATCGAAGTTTCGGCCGGTGGGCGCGCTCAATGCGTAGCGATAGCCCTGCTGCATTTTATCGGAAACAACGATGTTGCGTTTGCGCATGGGGAAACTTTGGGGCGTGCTCGATTGCCTCACTCGATAGCTTCACATCGCCTTGCGGGACTTGACGGCCGCGGCGAGCGTGCCTTCGTCGAGATAGTCGAGCTCGCCGCCGATGGGCACGCCTTGGGCCAGCCGCGACACCGAGACATTGCAGCCGCCGAGTTGATCCATGAGGTAGTGCGCCGTGGACTGACCTTCCACGGTGGCGTTGAGCGCCAGCAGCACCTCGGTGACTTGCGGATCACGTGCGCGCTCGATCAGCGTGGGGATGGTGAGATCGTCGGGGCCGACGCCGTCGAGCGGCGACAGCGTGCCGCCGAGCACGTGATAGAGCCCGTTGATCACCGCGGCGCGCTCCAGGGCCCAGAGATCGCCCACCTCCTCCACCACGCAGATCATCGAGCGGTCGCGCGTCTGGTCGCGGCACAGCGTGCAGGGGCTTTGCGTATCGATATTGCCGCAAATCTCGCAGGTCAGGATGGTGTCGCGCGTCTCGGCGAGCGCCGCCGCCAACGGATCGAGCAACTGCTCCTTCTTCTTGACGAGGTGCAGGGCGGCGCGGCGCGCCGAACGGGGGCCGAGCCCGGGCAGCCGCGCCAGAAGCTGGATCAGCCGCTCGATTTCAGGGCCTGCCGCCGCGCGCGCCATCGGGTTTGATTAGAACAGCTTCATGCCGGGCGGGAGAGGAAGGCCGCCGGTCAGCGCCTGCATTTTCTCCTTCATGGCCTCTTCGACCTTGGCCTTGGCGTCGGCATGGGCCGCGGAGATCAGATCCTCCAGGATCTCGCCCTCGTCCGGCTTGAGCATTGAGGGGTCGATCTTCACACTCGCCATCTCGCCCTTGCCGTTCAGCGTCACCACGACCAGGCCGCCGCCGGCGCGGCCCTCACACAGGGTCCGCTCCATCTCGGCCTGCATGTCCGCCATGCGGCCTTGCAGCTCCTGCGCCTGCTTCATCATCTGCGCGAAGTTTTTCATCTGGTTCCCGTGGTCCTAGTTGGTCCCGTCGTCTTTGAGGTCTTCGTCCGGTGCCTCGATCGCACGCTCCTCGGGGGCGGCTTGCGCGGTGGCGCGCACTTCGGCGATGCGCGCGCCCGGAAAATGCTGCAGCACCTCTTGCACGGCCGGATGTGCGCGGAGCTGCTCCATTTCGCGGTCGGCTTGCGCCCGGCGCTGGGCGCCGAGAGGCTCGGCGCCTTCCTGATCGCTGGGCGAGATGATCCAGACCCGGCCGGTCCAGGCTTTGAGCTTGCGCATCAGCTCCTGCAACAAATCGGGCGCTGCGGTCGGCAGCGGATTGAGTTCGAGATGGCCTGGCTTGAACCGCACCAGCCGTACCTGCTCGAGCAGCGCGTTCTTGAGTTTGAGGTCGCGCTTCTCGTCCGCGAGCGCCACCACGTCTTCAAAACTCTGTGGCGCGGGAAGCTCAACAGGGGGAGCCGGATCCTCGCTCTCGAGAGGGCGCACGTCGTGCTCTTGAGCACGGGCCGGTGCGCGCTCCGGCGCAGACGGCGCAGGGCTCGCGTCCCGCTCGGCGCCGTTGCTGGCTGCGTCTTTGCCCGCTGCGCCTTTACCTTCAGCGCCTTGCCCCTCTGAGCCTTGGCCCTCTGAGCCTTGGCCCTCTGAGCCTTGGCCCTCTTTCAACACGCGCGCCAACTCGCCGGGAGGCGGCAGGTCGGCTGCGTATGCCAGCCGGACCAGAACCATGTCGGCGGCCGCCAGCGGGCGCGGGCTGTTGCGGACCTCGTCATGACCTTTGAGCAGCATCTGCCAGGCGCGCGCCAGCACGGGCATGGAGAGCCCCTTGGCAAGCTGTTCGGTGCGGCCGCGCTCGGCCTCGCTCATGGCGGGATCGCTGCTCGCGGCGCCCGCGGCCTTCACCACGGTCACCGCATGGACCGCATCGGCGAGGTCGGTGATGACCTGGCCGGGCTCGGCGCCGTCGCGGTTGAGTTGATCGAGGGCTGACAGCGCGCCGCCGGCGTCGCCTTTCAGCACCGTCTCAAGCAGGTCGAAGATGCGGCTGCGATCGGCCAAGCCCAGGAGATCGCGCAAGGTGCCCGGCTCGATCTTGCCGTCGCTAAAAGCAATGGCGCGGTCGAGAATGGAGAGCGCATCGCGCACGGAGCCTTCCGCTGCGCGGGCAATCAGGGCAAGCGCCGCGGGATCGGCCTCGGAGCCTTCTTCCTTGGCAATGCGGGCGAGATGTTCGATGAGCGCCTCGATCTCGATGCGCTTCAGGTCGAAACGCTGGCAGCGCGACAGCACCGTGACCGGCACCTTGCGCACCTCCGTGGTGGCGAAGATGAACTTCACATGCTCCGGCGGCTCTTCCAGCGTCTTGAGCAGGCCGTTGAAGGCCTGCTTCGAGAGCATGTGCACCTCGTCGATGATATAGACCTTGTAGCGGGCGCTGTTCGGCTTGTAGTGGGCACTATCGATGAGATCGCGCACATCGTCGATGCCGGTGTGGGAGGCGGCGTCCATCTCCACCACGTCGAGATGGCGGCTCTCCAAAATCGCGCGGCAATGGTCGCCCTCTTGCGTGATGTCGAGGGTGGCGCCTTCGCCGTTCGGGCCTTCGTAGTTGAGCGCGCGGGCGATGAGCCGCGCGGTCGTGGTCTTGCCGACGCCGCGCACGCCGGTGAGCATGTAGGCCTGGGCAACGCGGCCGGTGGCGAAAGCGTTGCGCAGCGTCCGCACCATGGCGTCCTGACCGATCAGCTCGGCAAAGACTTGCGGGCGGTATTTGCGGGCCAGCGCCGCGTGGCTCGCGGGCGCGTTCTTCGCTTGATCTTTGGCTTCAGCCATCGAGGGATCGCACTCACGCCACGGTTTCAGGATCATCGGGGCAGCCTCGCGCAGCCCCGCCACACTCTACGAAACGCTAGAGGCAAGGTGGGAGGCTGGACGAACAACCCGCGAAACGCTCGTTAGGGCTGCTTCCTTCCGGATCTGACCCGGTTGGCGAGGCACGCGCCTGCTGCCAACCTCCCTGGGGAGTATATCGAGGAATGGGGGGCCCGTGGCAACCCGGCGTTTTTCATGGAGACGCGACCCTCGCTGGAGTACGATGCCGCGGCCGGGCGCCGGAGGACAATACCCATGAGGAAGACACCGTCTTATGAGGTCGTCCTCATATTGTGTCTTGCCTGCGTTTGCAGCGGCGCGGCGAAAGCGCAAGGGCCGGCACGCGATCCTGCTGCCGTCAGCTCGGGCTTCTGGGCCGATTGGAACAAGACCAAATCCAGCACGAACTTTGAGGCATTGACCACCGCCGCCGACTGCGGCTGCGGCGCCACAGCGGCTGGAGGAAATCAAGGAAATACTCCCGTCGATATCGCGATCACGCGCCCCGCCCAGGCGGCGCAATTCCTGAGCAAGTCCGTGGCGTCCTCCCAAGATCCGGTCAGCGACGCGGCGCTCGCAACGGTCATGAATATGCGGATCCCGCCACAGGTAAATCAGGCCGCCGCACCCCTCGTTGCGCCAGAAGCGAGAGCGCGCGTACAGGACTTTCGGGCGAATTTGTCCACCGGGATTGCAGGCCTGCCGGGCGTTCATCTCGGCGGTCAGGCTGCCGGCGGCAATCAGAGTGGTCAGGCTGCCGGCGGCAATCAGAGTGGTCAGGCTGCCGGCGGCAATCAGAGTGGCCAGGCTGCCGGCGTCCAGGGCGGCCAGCCGGGGAGCGGCAATCAGGGCGGCCAGGCCGACGATGGCGGCAACCTTGGGGACCAGGCGGCCGATGGCGGCACTCTGGGCGGCCAAGCCGATGACATTCATCTTGGTCCCCAGACCGCAGATGGCGGCATTCCTGGCCTGCCCGGCATCTATCTCGGCGACCAGGCCGGTGGCGACCGGCCCAGCGTGCCTCAAGGCTATACGCCGGTTGCCGGCGGATCGATGGGCTGTCCTTCGGGCGGTTAGGCCATGATATCGACACGGCGTGTTTTCTTGCTCGGGTCCGCGGCCATGATCGGCGCCGCGTTGGCCGGCTGCAAACCGGACCAGCCCGAGCAGACAAGCGAAGCAGAGCTGACAGTCGAGCCGCCCGAGCAGCCAAAAGCCGAACCTCTAACGCCGCCGCTGCTGGGCGACGCCGCGGCGCCCAAGCGCCTGGTGATGTGGGGCAGCTATACCTGCCCCTTCACGGCCCAGTTGCTTGGCGTTCTGAGCGGCATCGTGACAAGCATGCCGCAGACGGTGAGCCTGGAATGGCATCACTTTCCGATCCACCCGCCCGATCCGGCCCTCCACGTCGCGGGACTGGCCTTCAAGGACGCTCACTTCTGGGGCTTCACCGAGCATGTGCTGGGCGAGGTCCTGAAAGCCGGCGGACCACATGCGGGGCTGACGCCGGACATGCTGGCCGCGTTTGCCGAAGCGGAAGGAGGCTCGGAGCAAACTCTCGCCGCCGCTTACGCGGACCAAGCCAAATGGGATGCCGTGAAAGAAGATCTGATCGCGGGCCGCCTGCTCGGCATCACACGGACGCCTGGGCTTTTCTATAGCGGCTACTTCATGACGCCGAACGGCATACCGCGCGACCTCGTCGCGTTCGAAAAGTCGCTGCGGGCGATGCTGCAGCAGGGCTGACGTTTCTGCATTCCTGCGCTGGACCCGGTGGCGTCCTGTGCTAGCGTCCCGCCGTGGCCCTCCTCATCGCATCTCATATCCTTGCCGCCGTCGTATGGGTCGGCGGCATGTTTTTCGCCTATGTGGTGCTGCGGCCCTCCGCCGGGCCGCTTGAGCCCGAGACGCGGCTCGCGCTGTGGCAGGGCGTGTTTCGCCGCTTCTTTCCCTGGGTGTGGTTGAGCATCGTCGTGCTGCTCGCATCCGGCTACGGCATGATCTTCCTTTATTTCGGAGGCTTCGCGGGCTTAGGCCTGCACATCCACGCCATGCAGGGCCTCGGCATCGTGATGACGCTGCTGTTCGGGCATCTGTTCTTTGGCCCGTGGCGGCGTTTCCGCCATGCCGTGGAAACGAAACATTTCACCGAAGCCGCGGGATACTTGAATCAGATCCGCACCATCGTCGCGGTCAATCTCTTGCTCGGCCTTCTGACGATAATCGTGGGCGCGAGCGGCCGCTTCTGGTAGAGGCGAAATCCTGATCAGATGGGCGTGGCGAATCGATCCCTTCCAATTGGAGAGAAACAATGAACTCAGACAAGAAGACGAGACCCCAATTCGCGCGCCGACCGGCGAAGCGTGTGCTGACCGGCGAAACACGCGAAGAGGAAGAGGCACGGCTCGCGGCAGAGATCGCCGCTCATCCCGTGACGAAATGCGATCCTGGCGAGTACTCGCCCACTTCCTCGCGGCCGGGCTGGAACAATAAGCCGATCATTCCGCAAGCCGACGTCGCCGCCGCGGAGCGGATCGCAAAGAAGATGCGCAAAGGCTGAGGCGTCAGGCCTTGAGTTCGGTGCGGAAGCGGCTCGCCGGGTAGGTGCCGAGCACAATCACCTCGCTCGTGAAGAAGCCGAGCTCCTCCATGGCGAGCTGGACGGGCCGCTCGTCCGGGTGTCCTTCGATATCGGCGTAGAACATGGTGGCGTTGAACGAGCCTTCGAGCTGATAGGATTCGAGCTTCGTCATGTTCACGCCATTGGTGGCGAAGCCGCCGAGCGCCTTGTAAAGCGCGGCCGGCACATTGCGCACCCTGAACACGAAACTGGTGACGACGGGGCCGTCGGCCGCTTTCGTCTTGATCGGCTTGGCGGCCAGCACCACGAAGCGCGTGGTGTTGTGGGCGGCGTCCTCGATATCCTTCTTGGAGATCCTCAGCCCGTAGATCTCCGCGGCGAGCTTCGAGGCGATGGCGGCTTGCGTGGGATCGCCCGTATCGCGCACATGCCGCGCGGCGCCGGCCGTATCGGCCTCGGTGACCGGCGTCAGCTTCAGGGCGGCGATTGCCTTGCGGCACTGGCCGAGCGCCATGATGTGGCTGTGCACGGTCTTCAGTCCGGCGACTCGGGCGCGGGGCAATGTAAGCAGTTGATGCCGCACGCGCTCGAAATGCTCGGCGACGATGTAGAGCCCCGAATGCGGCAGCAGGTGATGGATATCGGCGACGCGCCCGGCCACCGAGTTCTCGATGGGGATCATGGCGAGCTTCGCCTTGCCCGTCTTCACCGCGGACAGCGCATCCTCGAAGGTCGGGCACGGCATCGCTTCCATGTCCGGATAGGCGTCGCGCGCGGCCAGATGTGAGTTGGCGCCGGGCTCGCCCTGGAAGGCGATTTTTTTCAAGCGCGATCGGGTCATGGGTTTTTGGCGGATGGGTCTTTGGCTCGGAAAGCGGGCGATGACTTAGGAGGATTCAAGAATTTCCCGCGCCCGCGCAAGATCGGCGGGAGTATCGACACCGAGCGGGACAGTGTCAACGAGGGCGACATGGATACGCATTCCGGCTTCGAGCGCACGTAGCTGCTCCAGCTTTTCACGGGTTTCCAGCGGCGAAGGCGGCATCTTGACGAAACGTTCGAGCGCCGCGCGGCGGAAGGCATACATGCCGATGTGGTGGTACAGCGGGCCATCGCCGTAGGGCGCCGTGGCCCGCGTGAAATAGAGCGCATTCAAGACGCCGCCGCGCGGAAGCGGCGATCCGACGACCTTCACCACATTCGGGTTGGTCCGCTCCTCCTCGCGCACGATCTCGGCGGCGATGGTGCCGATATCGGCGTCGCCCTCTGCAAGCGCGGCAACGCAAGCGCGCACCAGGCCTGGGTCGAGCGTCGGCAGGTCGCCTTGCAGGTTGACGATGGTGTCGACGCGCCGGTCGGGATCGAATTGCAGGAGGGCTTCGTGGATGCGGTCCGAGCCGCTGGCGTGATCGGAGCGGGTCATCACGGCCTCGCCCCCGGCCTCCTCAATCGCGTGGCAGACCGTATCGGCATCCGTGGCGACCAGGACGGGGCCGCAGCCGGCCTCGACCGCGCGCCGCCAGACGTGAACAATCATCGGCTCCCCGGCCAACTCGGCCATGGGCTTGTCGGGCAATCGTGTGGCGGCAAGTCGCGCCGGGATGACAATGAGGGAATTGGTCATAATTATCCGTCAGTTAGCTCGGGAAGAATTCCCTGTCCATGGCTCAAACCGCGACAATTCTCTGAGTTGCAACAACCCGCTACCCCTTATAGTCTCTCGCCGCGTCGCAAGAGCTACGAAGAAGTAGCCTCTGCCTGCTGGGGGGATATCAAACATGCAGAATTACTACCTCAACAAGATCGCTATGGCGGTACTCGTTGCCCTGCTTTTGTTCTTTGGCACGAGAACGCTCATCGACATCGCCTACGAGGAGCACGAGCCAGAAAAGCCTGGCTACGAGGTTGCCGGGGCCGAGGGCGAGGAGCATGGCAAAAAAGAGAAGCCTGCCGACGAGGGCGCGGCCTTCATCGCCGCCCTTAATAAGGCCGATCCGGCCAAGGGCGAGCAGGATGTCGGGCTTTGCAAGGTCTGCCACAGCTTCGACAAGGACGGCCCCACGATGATCGGGCCGAACCTCTACGGCGTCGTCGGGCATAAGATCGCGGCCCACGAGGGCTTCAACTACACCCCCGCGCTGAGGAAGCATGAGGATCAGGAGTGGACCTTCGAGAACCTCGATAAGTGGCTGGCCAACCCGCAAGCCTTCGCGCCGGGCACGAGCATGGCATTCCCCGGCATTGCAGACATTCAGAAGCGCGCCGACGTGGTCGCCTATCTCAACAAGAACAGCGACGATCCGCTGCCCATCCCGGAGCCCAAGGCCGAAGAAGCGGCGCCTGAGGAAGCCGCGGACGCAGGCGAGGGAGCCGGCGGTCAGCCTGAAATCATTGCGCTGCTGGCCTCAGCCGACGCCGGCAAGGGCGAGCAGTCCGCGGCGCTCTGCAAGGTGTGTCACACCTTCGATGCGGGCGGCGCTGCGGTGATCGGCCCCAACCTTCACAACGTCGTTGGGCACAAGATCGCCGCGCATGAGGGCTTCACCTACACGCCAGCGCTCAAGAAGCATGGCGAAGACACGTGGACGTACGAGAACCTCGATGCTTGGCTGGCCAACCCGCAGGCCTTCGCGGCCGGCACGAGCATGGCGTTCCCCGGCATTGCGGACGCCAAGAAGCGCGCCGACGTAATCGCCTACCTGATGAGCATGACCGAGAACCCGCCGCCGCTGCCAGAGGGCGCCCCGGCGGAGGAAGAGGCTGCTCCGGCCGAAGAGCCCGCTGCCGAGGAAGAAGCGGCCCCGGCCGAGGAACCCGCTGCCGAAGAGCCGATGGCCGAAGAGCCGGCTGCCGAGGAACCGGCCGAAGAGGAGCCCCCGCTCGCCGCGGAGCCCGAGGAGCCATCCGCGACCGATGAGCCGGTGGCTGACGAGGTGATGGAAGAAGGCCGGGAAGAGATCATCGTCAACTCGCCGATGGTTTCCGAGGACGCGCCATCTGAGCCGTCCACGGGCGAACCGCCGTCAGAGTCCCAACCGCAGCCTGTCGTTCCGAGCGAGGCAGCCGGCGAGATGGCGGCAGAGCCCCAGGAACCTTCCGCTACCCATGAGCCGGCGGCTGATGAGGTGATGGAAGAAGGCCGGGAAGAGATCATCGAGGATGCTCCGGCCGAGTCGTCCTCCGGCGAGCCGGCCTCGTCGAGCCAGCCGCAGCCCGTCTATCCCGATGGGGAGCCGGAGATGGACGCCGGCAGCATGGACTCGAGCGCACCTGTCGGCGGCGACGCTCTCTCGTCGCAGCCCCAACCGGTCTATCCGGACGGGAAGCCCGAAGGCCTCTAGGCCGAAGGCCCTCTAGACCAGGGCAGATCTCAGCAAAAGGGGCCTTCCGCGGAAGGCCCCTTTTTCGTTGGGCCGGGGCACGCAAGGTCCGACATGACCGATAATTCATTTGGTCCCAGAGCCGGTCATGCTAGCTTTCACAACGCTTTTTCGCGCCTTTTTGCCTGACGGCAGGCGCGGGGCGCGTCCCTGAAGGCCATCCCCCAAAGAAGGCCTTTCCCCAACATGGAGCTCACCTCGCGCCCATGACCTTGCTTCGCCTCGCTCTCGCTGCCGCGTTGTCCGCACTTCTCCTCGGACCGGCCAATGCCCAAGATGCGGCCCAAGACGCTGCGACCCGCCACCACGCCCTGTCTCTGATCGGCGCGCCGAAATATCCCGCCGATTTCACCCATTTCGACTACGTGAACCCCGACGCGCCCAAAGGCGGCGTGGCGCGGCTCGCCTCCATCGGCAGCTTCGACAGCCTGAACCCGGTGCTCTACCGGGGCGAAAAGGCGACGGGCCTCGGCTTCGTCAATGAGAGCCTGATGAGCGACAGCATCGATGAGCCGTCGACCTCCTACGGGCTGATCGCCGAGTGGGCGTCCTATCCGGAGGACTATTCCTCGGTCACGTTCAAGCTGAACGACAAAGCGCGCTGGCATGACGGCACGCCGATCACACCCGACGACGTGATCTACAGCCTCGAGGTGAACAAGACGGCGAACCCGCGGCTCGGGCTTTATTACAAGAACGTCTCGCGCGCGGAGACGACCGGCGACAACGAGGTCACCTTCTATTTCGACACCAAGGGCAATCGCGAGCTGCCGATGATCATGGGACAGCTCACGATCCTGCCGAAGCATTATTGGACTGGGAACGACGCGAGCGGCGAGACTCGCGATCCGATGAAGACGACGCTGGAGCCGCCGCTCGGCTCAGGGCCCTACCGCATCAAGGACGTCAAGCCCGGCCGCTCCATCACCTATGAGCGCGTGGCCGACTATTGGGGCGAGGACTTGCCCGTGAACAAGGGCATGTGGAACTACGACGAGATTCGCTTCGATTCCTACCGCGACCAGACGGTGGCGTTCGAGAGCTTCAAGGCGGGCAACCTCGACTACTGGCAAGAGTCGAGCGCCAAGAGCTGGGCGACGGCCTACGACTTTCCCGCCGTGCGCGATGGCGACGTCAAGCGCCAGGAGGTCGAGATCAAGCGCACGCAACCCATGCAGGCCTTTGTGCTTAATCTGCGCCGTCCGCAATTTCAGGACCGGCGCGTACGGCAGGCACTTGCGCTGGCCTTCAATTTTGAACTGGCCAACAAGAATTTGTTCTATGGCCAGTATGAGCGGGTCGGCAGCTATTTCCAGAACAGCGAGTTGGCGGCGGAAGCGGCGCCGCCCACAGGCCGCGAACTTGAGATTCTCGAAGGCGTAAAGGACCAGGTGCCGCCGGAAGTCTTCACCGAAGTCCACAAGAACCCGGTGAACGACAACCGGGACGACATGCGCAACAATCTGCGTAAAGCCGTGAAGCTCATGAAAGATGCCGGCTGGCAGGTGAAGGACGGGGTCCTTACCAATGTCGGGACCGGCCAACCCATGAAGATCGAGTTCCTGCTGGTGTCGCCGCTGTTCGAACGTATCGTGCAGCCTTACCTGCGCAATCTGGAACGGCTCGGGGTCAAGGGCTCGATCAGGCTCGTCGACTCCGCCCAGTACACGCGCCGGCTCAACATCTTCGATTACGACGTCATCGTCTCCACCTTCGCCCAGTCGGACTCTCCTGGTAACGAGCAGCGCGACTTCTGGGGCTCGGAGGCCGCCGACCGCGAAGGCAGCATGAACCTGATCGGCATCAAGGACCCGGCCATCGACAAGCTGGTCGATCACATCATCTTCGCCAAGGACCGCGAGGAGCTGATTGCCGCCACGCGCGCGCTCGACCGGGTGCTGCTGTGGCACGAATTCGTGGTGCCGCAATGGTTCTCGCCCAAGGTGCGCGTCGCCTATTGGAACCGCTACGGCGAGCCCGAGCAACTGCCGGGGCTCACGCCGGGCTTCCTGCAAGTGTGGTGGTACGATCAGCAAATGGCCAAGGAGCTGCGGGAGCCATCGAAGTCTTGATGGCGATAGTTCGCACTAATCTCCACACTTTCGGCGCAGCGCTTCTCATCTTGCTTCTGGCGGCGGGCCACGCCGTCCCGGCGGAGCGGGCCCACGGCCTTTCGGCCTTCGGCGATCTCGCGCTGCCACCGGACTTCAATCACTTCCCCTATGCCGATCCGGACGCGCCGAAAGGCGGCACGCTGTCTCTGATCGGCTGGGGCGGCGTTACCACCTTCAACAGCCTGAACAACTACATACTCAAGGGTGACGCGGCGCAGGGGCTGGAGCTTCTGTTCGACAGTTTGATGGTCCGCGCGGCGGACGAGCCCGACGCGGTCTATGGGCTCGTGGCGGAAAGCGCCGAGGTCGCCGATGACGGCATGTCGGTGACGTTCCATCTGCGGCCCGAGGCCCGCTTCGCTGACGGAAGCCCCCTCACCGCGGACGACGTGGCGTTCTCGTTCGAGACGCTGAAGGAGAAGGGCCACCCCCTCTATCATCAGATGCTGCGCGACGTCGTGAAGGCCGAGGCGGTGGACCCGCAGACGGTGCGCTACACGTTCCAGGGCGATCTGGTGCGCGATTTGCCGTTGACCGTGGCCGGGCTGCCTATCTTCTCGAAGACCTACTACGCGACCCAACCGTTCGATGAAACCACGCTCGAGCCGCCGCTCGGCTCGGGGCCCTATGTGGTCGACAAATTCGCGCAAGGCCGCACCATCGTTTACAAGCGCGACCCGGACTACTGGGCGAAAGACCTGCCGGTGAACAAGGGGCGCTGGAACTTCGACAAGATCGTCTTCGAGTATTTCCGCGACCGCACGGCAGGCATGGAGGCGTTCAAGGCGGGCACCTACGACTTCCGCGAAGAATTCACCTCGAAAGTGTGGGCGACGGAATACGGCTTCCCGGCAATCCGCGACGGGCGCGTCAAGAAAGAGGTTCTGCCGGACGAGACGCCGTCCGGCACGCAGGGCTTCTTCATCAACACGCGGCGCGACAAATTCAAAGACCCGCGCGTGCGCGAGGCGCTTGGCTTGGTGTTCGATTTCGAATGGACCAACCGCAACATGTTCTATGGGCTCTACGACCGCACGGAGAGCTTCTTCGAGAATTCGCCCATGGAGGCGGAGGGCGCGCCTTCCGACGCGGAGCGCGTGCTGATCGAAAGCTTGGATGTCGAGGTGCCGGACGGTGTCCTTGAGCCTGCCGTGATGCCGCCGAAAAGCGACGGCTCCGGCCAGGACCGCGCTCTCCTGCGCGCGGCGGGCAAACTTCTCGATGAGGCCGGCTGGCACGTTCAGAACGGGAAGCGCGTCAACGACAAAGGCGAGCAGCTCACGGTCGAATTTCTGACGTTTGAACCGACCTTCGAGCGGATCATCGCGCCTTATGTGAAGAACCTGACTCTGCTCGGGATCGATGCCCGTATTCGTAGGGTCGATCCCGCGCAATATCAGCAGCGGCTCAAGAATTTCGACTTCGACGTCACCACGCAGCGCTATGTGATGCGCAACACGCCGGGCGTTGAACTGCGCAGCTATTTCGGATCCCAGTCGGCGGACCTGAGCGGCTCGCTCAATCTCGCCGGCGTCAAGGACCCGGCGGTAGACGCGCTGATCGAAAAGGTGGTGGCCGCGAAAACCCGCGAGGACATGACCTTTGCGGCGCGGGTGCTGGACCGGACCTTGCGGGCCGGGCACTACTGGGTTCCGCATTGGTATAAGGGCTCGAATACAATTGCCTATTGGGACAAGTTCTCGCGCCCCGAGACGAAGCCGAAATACGACCGCGGCATTCTCGATACGTGGTGGTTCGACGAGGCCAAGGCGAAGAACGTCGAGACCAACCAGACGACCGCCGCCGCCACCACGGGCGATGACGCAGAGCAGGACGACGCAGAGGACGGTGGCTCGCGTCTGTGGCTGATCCTCGGTGGGCTCGTGCTGCTCGGCCTCGTCGCGGCGATGTTCCTGCGCGGGCGGCGCAAACCCGGACGCTAGACCAGGCGCTCGAAACGCTCGATCTTGCGGAACACCGGCGCCGGGTTGACCCCGAACGTATCGCGGAACGCATGGCTGAAATGCGTGGCATCGGCGAAGCCGCTTTCCATGGCGGCCATGGTCATGTTGTCGCTCGCATGCAGACGCTCCGCACTCAGCCATAACCGCTTCCACATGCGATAGCGCCGATACGGCACGCCGATCTGCTCGCTGAACAGATGCAACACGCGCGAGGGCGACAAGCCGAGTGCGGCCCCGAGCTCGGCTTGCGTGTGATTGCGATCCGGCTCATCTCGAATGAGCGCGACGATCTTCTGGATGCGCGGGTCGATCAGGCTGTCGTCCTCTCGTGCCGGCAGCAGCCGGTCCAGACGCCGCTCCACCTCGGGCTGACGCGAGTTCTCCTCGAACACCCATTGGAAGTCGGCGATGATTTCGGGGTCGTTGAACGCGCCGACGACACCCTTCCGATAGGGGAAGCGGCGGCGAAAGGCGCCCGCCGACGGGCTGTCGATGTCGACGAACAGCTTGCCATGCACGCCACCGGCGAGATCGAGCGCGTGGCGCAGGCCCGGCGGCACGACCTCCACGCGATAGGGCCGCCACGCGCCGTCGCCCAGCTTCAATTTGAATGGCCCATAGATACCGACATGCAGAACCGGCGCGCCGTAACCGTGTGCCTCCAGATACTGCAGCGGCCCGCAATAGAGCGCGCGCCCCTTGCCGACATAGAGTTGCGAGTGAAATGGATGAAAACGCTGCATAGCTGGTTCATGCAAGTTCTGGCGGGACGGCTCGGCTAAGGTCGCTTCCGAAAGATGAGAACCCCGACGCCGAGTGGCCCTGACGATAGTCGGTCGCCGTGGGCATCGGAAGGCATTTCTCGGGAGGAAAAATCCATGCAAGAGCGGCCCCTGTTGGACGACAGCACGTTTCAGGCCCAATTCAAGGCGCTGCTGGCGCAAGCCCCCGCCGGCACGGTCAAGGACTATCACTTCGTGCGCGCGCCTTCGGACAAGGCGCCCTGGCTCGATACGGGGATCGATCTGGAAGCTGGCGATCAGGTGTCGACGTTCGCGACCGGCAAGACCTCGCTCAAGGGCACGCCGATCTCGTTTCCAACGGCGCTACAGATTTGGTGCAGGATCGGCGAGGATGGCGAGATCTTTCGCGGCACGCGTGCCTCGAACAGCTTCAAGGTCGAAAATGGCGGCAGGCTCTATGTCGGCACCATGTTCCCCGGCGAGTTTGCCAGCCGCACGGGCGCGCTGGCCGTGCCCGTCGAGGCCTATGACATGGCGGAAGGGGATTTGAGTTTGCGCGTGGTGCGCTGGCAGACGGAGCCGCTGGAGGCGTTGAAGCAGCTTGACGCGATCGGCGACGTGAACGGGCTGATTGCTACCGAGATCGACCGCTTCGCCAATCAGGTGCCGGTGCCGGAGGGCTGGGACTATCTTTGGTCCATCGGTCCGGCGGAAATCTACAAGGACTGCGACGGCCACGGCCGTGACCACGCCATTTGCTGCCACACCGACAATAACGGCGCGCTGCTGATCAAGGACTGCGAACTGCCGCTGAAGCCCGGCACCAAGCTCTCTTGGTCCTGGCGCATGGAGCAGCTGCCCTCGCAAGTCGCCGAGGACACGTTCCCGACCCACGACTATCTCAGTGTCGCCGTCGAGTTCGATAACGGGCAGGACCTCACCTATTTCTGGAGCTGCGAGCTACCGTTGGAGACCACGTTCCGCTGCCCGATCCCCTCATGGGCCGAGCGCGAGACCCATGTGGTGGTCCGCACGGGCCTCTCGGATCTCGGCAAATGGCTGTCGGAAGAGCGTGACGTCTATGCGGATTACGCGGCGGCGATCGGCGGCGAGATGCCGGCGAAGATCGTACGCGTCTGGCTGATCGCGGTGAGCATTTTCCAGCAGACCGAAGGCAAGTGCCAATTCGCCGATATCGCCGTGCAGACGGATCAGGGCGTGGTGCCCGTCCTTTAGGACCGGCTACTTGTAGTAGCCGACGCCGCAGATCTGATCGCCGACTTTGGTGATGTAGGACGCCTTGGGGATCGGGTCGTGCTGGCCTGGGCGCGGCCAGGCATATTCGACGACGTTGAATTCGCCCTCCTTGGCCACGGCGTAGAACTCTTCCCCATATTTCTTGCCGTTCACGTCGACTTGTTCGCGCAGGCTGGCCTTTCCGGCGCGCCAGGGCTCAGCCCCATGGGCGCTCGACATGCCGTCGTCCGCGTTGCCGCAGAACAGATAAAGGTCCTTCTCCTTGAATCTATCGGTACCGGCGTTGAAGGCGGCAAGCGCGGCCGTCTCATCCGCCTCAAGCGCGGCGACGGCCCGCTCAAGCATGGCTTTCGCCTCCGCGGGCGTGGCGTGCTCTTCCGCACCGGCAGGCGCAGCGAATAAGAGCGCAGCCAGGACGAGTCCCGCGATGGTCCCGCAGCGGCGTTTCCAGGATAGCTTCATGGTTTAGCCCCTTATTGTCGTCGATCAGCGGGCAAGACTAGCCGCGCCGTGACCCCGCCACAATCTGGACGCCACGGATTCTTACCAGATTGCAATGATCCCAGGGCGCTGTGTCGGGTTCCACTCCCGGGCAGAATCCAGTAAGCATCAGGGCTCAGGTACGACGATCCGGACCGCCAAGGCGGGGCTGCGGCCGGCAATTTAGCGACAGGAAATCTAGCGACATTGGCCGCCTATATCCTTCGCCGCATTCTTCTGATCATTCCCACCATGCTTGGCATCATGCTGGTGACGTTCGTCGTCGTGCAGTTCGCGCCGGGCGGCCCCGTGGAGCGGTTGATCGCCCAGCTCTCGGGCACGGATCCCGGCGCCACGGCCAAGTTCAGCGGCGGCGGCGGCGATTTCTCAGGGACCGGCGGGGGGCAAGGCATGCCGGGAGACGTCTCCGCGGCGCCTTCCAAATATCGCGGCGCGCAAGGCCTGGACCCCGAATTCATCGCCAGCCTCGAGAAGCAGTTCGGCTTCGACAAGCCGGCCCACGAGCGCTTCGGCCTGATGATCTGGAACTATCTGCGTTTCGATTTCGGCGAGAGCTATTTCCGCGACACCAGCGTGCTCAAGCTGATTGCCGAGCGCATGCCGGTATCGATCTCGCTCGGGATCTGGATGACGCTGATTTCCTATGCCATCTCGATCCCGCTCGGCATCCGCAAGGCGGTGCGTGACGGCTCGCGCTTCGACGTGTGGACCTCGAGCGTGATCGTGATCGGCTACGCCATTCCGGGCTTCCTCGTCGCCGTGTTCCTGATCGTGCTGTTCGCCGGCGGCTCGTTCTTCCAGATCTTCCCCTTGCGCGGGCTGGTGTCGGAAGATTTCTGGACGCTGCCTTGGTACGAGAAGATTCTCGATTATTTTTGGCATCTGGTGTTGCCGCTCACCGCCATGGCGCTGTCGGCCTTCGCCACCACGACCTTCCTCACCAAGAACTCGTTCCTCGAGGAGATCCGCAAGCAATATGTCATCACGGCGCGCGCCAAAGGCTTGAAAGAGCATCAGGTGCTCTACGGGCACGTGTTCCGCAACGCCATGCTGATCGTCATCGCCGGGTTTCCGGGCGCGTTCATCGGCGCATTCTTCGCGGGCTCCCTGCTCATCGAGACCATCTTCACGCTCGACGGGCTCGGGCTGCTCGGCTTCGAGTCGATCGTCAACCGCGACTATCCGGTCGTGTTCGCCACGGTCTATATCTTCTCGATTCTCGGCCTGGCCATCAATCTCGTCTCCGACCTCACCTATACCTGGATCGATCCACGCATCGACTTCGAGACACGGGAGGTCTGACGCATGGACGCGCCGACCGATGTCAGTGTCACCGAGGAAGTTGCGGCGGAAGGCATTCCGCGTCCGAGTCCGTGGCTCTCGACGCTGAACCGGCGGCGCTGGGAGACCTTCAAGGCCAATAAGCGTGGCTACTGGTCGTTGTGGATCTTCCTCGTTCTGTTCGGCATGAGCCTGTGCGCGGAGTTCATCGCCAACGACAAGCCGATCCTGATCGAATATGACGGGCAGCTCTACTGGCCCATCTTCGAGGCCTATCCTGAGACGGATTTCGGCGGCATCTTCGAGACGGAAGCCGACTATCGCGATCCCGTCGTGAAGGAGCTGATCACCGACAACGGCGGATGGATGCTGTGGCCGCCGATCCGCTTCTCTTACAACACCCAGAACAAGAACCCGCCCATGGCCTTCCCCGTGAAGCCCACCTGGCTCCTCACTAAGAAGGACTGCGCGCTTGCCGTGGAGCGCGGCTTCCACCCGTGTAATGCGAGCCTCGAATGGAATTGGCTCGGCACCGACGACCAGGGCCGCGACGTGGTCGCCCGCATCATCTATGGCTTCCGCATCTCCGTGCTGTTTGGCCTGGTGCTGACGCTGGTCTCCTCGGTCGTGGGCGTGGCGGCGGGCGCGGTACAGGGCTATTTCGGCGGCTGGACCGATTTGTTGTTCCAGCGCTTCATCGAGATCTGGACCAGCGTGCCGCAGCTCTATCTGCTGATCATCGTGGCGGCGGTGATTGAGCCGAATTTCTGGATCCTACTCGGCATCCTGCTCGCATTCTCATGGGTGGCGCTGGTCGGCGTGGTGCGCGCGGAGTTCCTGCGCGCGCGGAATTTCGAATACGTCACCGCGGCGCGCGCGCTCGGCCTGCCCAACATGAAGATCATCTTCCGGCACCTGCTGCCGAACGCCATGGTGGCGACGCTCACCTTCATGCCGTTCATCTTGAACGGCTCGATCACCACGCTCACCTCGCTCGACTTTCTAGGTTTCGGCCTGCCGCCAGGCTCACCCTCGCTCGGCGAGCTTCTGGCGCAAGGTAAGGACAACCTGCAGGCGCCGTGGCTGGGCTTAACCGCGTTCTTCGTCATCGCCGTTATGCTGAGCCTGCTCATCTTCGTCGGCGAGGCGGTGCGCGATGCGCTCGACCCCCGCAAGACCATGACCTGAGGCGGACCGATGCACGGCTCACACGATCACGGCCCCGGCGAAATCGACGCCAAGAACGAAACGCGCATGGGGCTTGCGGCGCTTCTCACCGGCAGTTTCATGTTGGTGGAAGTGTTGGGCGGCGTCGTCGCGGGCTCGCTGGCGCTGATCGCGGATGCCGGCCACATGCTCACCGACTTCGCCTCGCTGTCGCTCGCCTGGTTCGCTTTTCGTCTGGCGCGGCGGCCGGCGGACTGGAAGCGCACTTACGGCTTCGACCGCTTCCAGGTGCTGGTCGCCTTCGCCAATGGCCTGGCGCTGTTCGCCATCGCCGGATGGATCGTCTATGAGGCGATCGAGCGGCTGACGGGAACGCCGCATGTGTCCGGCGGCATCATGGTGGTGGTGGCAACCGCCGGGCTTCTGGTGAACATCGCCGCGTTCTGGCTGCTGCTCGGGGCCGACCGGGAGAACCTGAACGTGCGCGGCGCCGCCATTCACGTGCTCGGCGACCTGCTGGGCTCGGTGGCGGCGCTGGCCGCGGGCGCCGTGATCCTGCTTACCGGCTGGATGCCGATCGATCCGCTGCTCTCGATCCTGGTGGCGGCGATCATCGTCAGAAGCGGCTGGCACGTGGTCGCGGCGTCGGCGCATATTCTGCTTGAGGGGGCGCCGAAGGAACTCGACACGCGGGAGATTGGCCCGGATCTGGTCGCCAATGTGGACGGCGCCAAGGGCGTGCACCACGTGCATGTGTGGTCGATCACCCAAGCCCGGCGCATGGTGACGCTGCACGCGCTGATCGGCGATGCCGCGGATTCAGACAGAATCGTGAAAGCCATCAAGGCGCGCCTCAAAGAGAAGTTCGGGCTCGATCATGCCACGGTCGAGATCGAGCGGTCGGACTGTGCCGACACGGAACCCAAGAAAGCGGGCGCATGACCAAGGACGCACTCCTTTCCGTCGACGATTTGAGCGTAGACTTCCGCGCGGGCGACAAGGCGACCCATGCGGTCAAGAACGTGTCGTTCGACATCAAGAAGGGCGAGACGCTGGCGCTGGTCGGCGAGTCCGGGTCCGGCAAGACGGTGACAGCGCTATCGATCCTGCAACTCCTGCCCTACCCGTCCGCGTCGCATCCCTCGGGCGCCATCCGCTTCAAGGGCGAGAACCTCTTGGCGCTGCCCCCGGACGGTCTGCGCCATGTGCGCGGCAATCAGATTTCCATGATCTTCCAGGAGCCCATGACCTCGCTCAACCCGCTGCACACGATCGAGCAGCAGATCACCGAGGTCCTGCGCATCCACAAAGGCTTGTCCGGGGCGCCGGCCCGTGCCCGGACTATCGACCTTCTCACCAAGGTGGGCATCGAGGACCCGCAAGGCCGGCTCGGCTCTTATCCGCACCAGCTCTCCGGCGGGCAGCGCCAGCGCGTGATGATCGCCATGGCGCTCGCCAACGAGCCGGACCTGTTGATCGCCGATGAGCCGACGACCGCGCTCGATGTGACCATTCAGGCGCAGATCCTCGAATTGCTGCTCGACCTCAGAGCCGAGTTCAACATGGCGATGTTGCTCATCACCCACGATCTCGGCATCGTGCGCAAGATGTCCGACGATGTGTGCGTGATGCATAGCGGCGAGATCGTCGAGCGCGGGACGACCCATGAGATCTTCGCGCACCCCAAGCACGCCTATACCAAGCACCTGATCGCCTCGGAGCCCAAGGGCTCGCCGCCGCCGGAGAACGCCAACGCCAAGACCATCCTGAAGACGGACGATCTGCGCGTGTGGTTTCCCATCAAGCGCGGCTTCCTGCGCCGCACGATCGGACATATCAAGGCCGTGGACGGCATCGACCTCGAAGTGAAAGAAGGCCAGACGCTCGGTGTCGTCGGCGAATCCGGGTCCGGTAAGACAACGCTTGGGCTGGCGGTGCTGCGCCTGATCTCGAGCCAAGGACCCATCGTCTATCTCGGCGACCGCATCGACGGCTACGATTCCAAGCAGATGCGCCCGTTGCGGCGCGAATTGCAGATCGTGTTCCAAGACCCTTACGGCTCGCTCTCCCCGCGCATGTCGATCGCCCAGATCATCGAGGAAGGGCTGGTGATCCAGAACCCGAAGCTTTCGCGTGCCGAGCGGGAGGAACGTGTGTCCAACGCGCTGAAAGAGGTTGGGCTCGACCCAGGCGCCCGCCACCGCTATCCGCACGAGTTCTCCGGTGGACAGCGCCAGCGCATCGCCATTGCGCGCGCTCTGGTGCTGGAGCCGAAGCTCCTTATTCTCGACGAGCCGACCTCGGCGCTCGATGTCTCCGTGCAGGCGCAGATCGTGGACCTGCTGCGGGACCTGCAACGGCGGCACAAGCTCGCCTATCTGTTCATCAGCCACGACCTGAAAGTCGTGCGGGCGCTGGCCAATTCCATCATCGTGCTGCGTCACGGCAAAGTGGTCGAGCAAGGCCCGGCGCAAACGGTGTTTGCCGATCCCAAGACCGACTACACCAAGGCGCTGCTTGCCGCCGCTTTCGAGCTTGAAGCCGCCCCGGGCGAAGCCGTCTCAACGTAAGGCTGGGAACCGGGCACGCTGTGCTGACGTTTAGCCGTTGGAAATTCACGGCAACGGAGGATCAAACAGTGCGCGGTATTCTTTTGTGGCTGATCGGCATTCCGATCCCCATCATCATTCTGCTTTATCTCTTTGGCGTAGTTTAGCGGCGCGGCAGATGCCGCACGCCGGTGATGCGGTAACCCGCAGCGCGCTTGATGCGGTCATTGGCTTGCCGCAGCGGCTCGATCTCGACGGCCATGTGGTGCGCGTTGGCATGAATGAACGCCTCGGCGCTTGCCATGATGCCCACATGGCCTTCCCAAAACACCAGATCTCCGCGCGCCAGCGCGCCGCCCTCGTGCCAGTCGACGGGTTCGCCGGCCTCTGCCGCCTGCATGTCGGCGTCGCGCGGCACGGCGTGGCCGGCAGCAGCGGCGGCGAGCTGCACCAGGCCTGAACAGTCCAGCCCCACGCTGGTGCGGCCGCCCCACAGATACGGCGTGCCGAGAAAGGTCTCAGCCACCGCGACGAAGTCTGCCGCGTGCTGGCCGAACGGCACCAGATGGGCGGCATAAACATAGCCGCCGTTGGCTAGCCGCAAATAGCGGCCCGCCTCCTCGGCGACGGTGAGGCGCGCATTGAGGCTGAGCATCGCCAATGGCGGCGTCTTGGAATCGGGTTCGGGAAAGATATAGGTGCGCAACACCGAGACGCGGTGGGTTGGCGTCGCAATCTCCGGGATCAGGCCACCGGCCGGCACGTAGCCGACATAGTCGTCGTGGTCGAGCTGGACCCAGGCCCAGCCTTCCTGCTCCTCGTAGACAGTCACGGTCTCGCCGTGCAGCGCCTCGGTATCGAGGGGCGCATCGAAGCGCGGCTCCCGCCGCAAGGGCAGCGACGGGGCCACGACCTGGCGGCGCTCGCCGGTGACGTAGCGCTCCGCTTCAACGGTGCCGCGCAGATGCTCGGCGGCCAAATCCGCGCGATAGACGTGGCGGCGCGGATCGGGCGGCTTGGTCACGATCCGCGCTCTTGTCCGAGTTCTGGTACAAACTCTTGTCCAAGTTCTTGGCGAAAGAATTGGAACAGGGCGCGGGCGGCTTGCGGCTCGCCGCCTTGCGGGCGGCCCGGCTGCGAACGCGGCACCCAGCCATATATGTCGAAATGCGCGAAGCGCTTGGCGTCGTGCACGAAGCGCTTGAGGAACAGCGCCGCCGTGACCGAGCCGGCAAAGGCGCCGTCGGAGATGTGGCTGACGTCGGCCACGTTGCTCTTGAGCCACTTGTCGTACGGGGCCCAGAACGGCATGCGCCACACCGGATCGCCGACCGCATGCGCGGCGTCGAGCACCTTGCCGGCGAACGCCTCGTCGGCGGCGTAGAACGGCGGCAGGTCGGGGCCGAGCGCCACCCGCGCAGCGCCGGTCAACGTGGCGAGGGTGATGAGATAGTCCGGCGCCTCCTCGTCGGCGAGGCTGAGCGCATCAGCCAGCACCAGGCGCCCTTCGGCGTCGGTATTGCCGATCTCGACCGTGATGCCGCTGCGGCTCGTCAGCACGTCCCCGGGTCTGAATGCATTGCCGGCAACAGAATTGTCGGCGGCGGGAATCAGCACGCGCAACCGCATGGGAAGCTTGGCCCGCATGACCAGGAGCGCGAAGGCGAGCGCGGCGGCCGCGCCGCCCATGTCCTTTTTCATCAGCCCCATGCTGTCGCCCGGCTTCAGATTGAGACCGCCGGTATCGAAACAGATCCCCTTGCCGACGATCGTCACCTTGGGCGCGTGCTCGGAGCCCCAGTGCAGGTCGATAAGCCGGGGCGCGCGGTCGCTCGCGCGGCCCACGGCGTGGATCATGGGGAAATTGTCCGACAGAAGGCTCGAGCCTTCCGTCACCTTGATGGTCCCGCCGAAGGCCTTGGCAAGATCGCGGACGGCGGTCTCAAGCTCCGCGGGGCCCAGATCGCTTGCCGGCGTATTGATGAGATCGCGCCCGAAATAGAGCGATTCCGCGAGCGCCAGAACCTGATCGCGGTTCGCGCCCTCGGGCCGCACCAAGCGCTTGGTCTTGTCGTCCTTGGCGGTCTTGTAGCGGGTGAAGCGGTAACAACCGGCGAGGAAACCGAGCGCGGCAAGCTCCGGATCGGGCATCGGGCCGGCGAACCGGTAATCGCCTTCCGGCAACGCCGCCGGCAATGCACCGGTCAGCATCGGGGCCTTTTCAGCCCAATCCGCGCCGCCCGTGGCGAACAAGACGGCGCCGAGCCCCCCACCCTCTTCGGGCATCACCAAAACCGCGCCTTGGGTCGGCTTCCAGTCACGCACCTCGATCCAGCGGCGCTCCGCGGCGCTCAGGCCCGCGAGATCGTCATCGGAGGCGATCAACCTGATGGGAACCGCCTCGGCACCGGGCTCAAGGAGCAGATCGTCCAGATGATGGCGCGTGGTGTCGAGCGTCGTCGCTTTGCTAGGCATGAAAAAATCCGGATGCGTCTTGAAGGGGCCGCGCATTAATGGCAGGGGAGCGGAAACATGACAATGGTGGAAGGCGGTTCGATGGCAGGGACAGGCTACACGCTGGTAATCGGCGACAAGAACTACTCGTCGTGGAGCTTGCGCCCGTGGCTTGCGCTGAAAACCTGCGGCATCCCCTTCGAGGAGGAACGCATCCGCCTGCGCCAGGCCGACAGCAAGGCCGAGATCTTCCGTCATTCGCCCTCGGGCAAGGTGCCGGCGCTCAAGACCGATATCGGCATCATCTGCGACAGTTTGGCCATCGTCGAATATCTCGCCGAGCAGCACCCCGACGCCAGGCTGTGGCCCGAGGACCGTGAGGCGCGCGCGGTGGCCCGCTCGATCTCCGCCGAGATGCATGCAGGCTTTCAGGCGCTGCGCAACGACATGCCCATGGATCTTCTGTCGTCGCTGCCGATGCCGGAGATGAGCGAAGTGCTGGACAACAATATCCGCCGTGTAGTCGCCATCTGGCACGATACGCGCGCGCGGTACGGCAAGGACGGCCCGTTCCTGCTCGGCGCCTTCACCAATGCCGATGCCATGTATGCCCCGGTCGCCACGCGGTTCCGCACCTATGGGGTGCCGCTCGACCAGTTCGGCGATGACGGCACCGCGGCCGCCTATGTGGAGACGATATACGCCATGCCGGCCATGGCGGCGTGGACCGACGGCGCCAAGGCCGAGATGTCGGCGCGCGCGGACAGCTAAGACTGTCCGGCTAAGGCTGTCCGCCCCCTTTTCCGGCCCCTTGGCGCTCAAGCCCGGCGGCTATGGTTAATACTTTTTTGACGCCTGTCTCACATCATGACGGCAGTTGAACCGGCAAAACCGGGCGCTCGCGTAGGGGCCCGTTAAGGATTGCTTAAGCAATGCCGCACGTCTCCTGCCCACGCCGTTCCATGATCCTCGCGCTGCTCGCAACCACCGCGGCCGCCTCTCTGCTTGGCGCCTGCGGCCACAGCGGCGCCGGGTTGTTCTCACGGAACAGCGCGCCGGCCGAAGTCCAGATGACGGCTGGACAGGCAGCCAAGGCGACGTCGCAATGGGCCATCGCCTACGCCAAGGACCCGACCGATCCCAAGATGGCTCTCGGCTACGCCAAATCGCTGAGGGCCCTCGGCTCGAAAGAGCGTTCCTTCGATATCCTGAAGAAGGCCTACCGCGCCAACCCGGCCGACGGGCAGGTGGCGGCCGAGCTCGGCCGCGTGGCCCTGGAGATGGGCCGTGTTGACGTGGCGAGCCATGCCTTGGAGTCGGCAGCCTCTCAAGGCGTCACCGACTGGAAGACCTTGTCAGCCCAAGGCACGCTGCACGCCAAGAAGGGCGAGCACGCCAAGGCACAGGAATATTATCGCTCGGCCCTGGAGAAGCAGCCCGACGCACCGTCCATCATCAATAATTTGGCGCTTTCCTACGCGCTCGACGGCAAGGCCTCGGAGTCCGAGACGCTCCTGCGCAAGGCCGCGGAAAATGGCCATGACGACCGGCGCATCCGCCAGAACCTGGCACTGGTCTTAGGTGTCCAAGGCAAGTTCGATCAAGCGCGCGAGGTCGCCTCTGTCGACATGAATGCGGCGCAAGCCAAGTCGAGCATGACGTATCTACGCAACATGATGGCCAAGCCGACCAAGGTGGCCTCCAAGAGCAAGCCGCAAGACTCGCTCGAAGATTGGTCGCCCTTCGGCACCAACGCGCCGGCCAATGAGCCCGCGCCTGTCAACACGGCATCGCGCGCGGCGCCGCCCAAGCGGGAAATTCCCAAGGTGACGATGGTGCAGCCGGTGGATGAGATCGTTGAGTCCCCGGCCAAAATTGCCAACGCCCAGACCGGGGCACCGTCCGGCCCTACGTCGATCACGCCGGCGAACCTGTTCAAGGCCGACGTCGACTAAGCGATCGTTTCGGGATTGTGGGGGAACGGGGAAGGCGCCGAGAGGCGCCTTTCTTGTATGCGTTGCCGTGCCTGCGCTGCTGCTGCGCGCGCGCCTTGCCATCCTAGCCGCCGCCACGCATGGCAAGGAACTGGATGACCGCGGGCCCGAGGATGACAACGAACAGCACGGGCAGGAAGAACAGGATCATGGGCACGGTCAGCTTGGGCGGGAGGGCGGCCGCCTTCTTCTCCGCTTCCGACATGCGCATGTCGCGGCTTTCCTTGGCCAGCACCCTCAAGGCCTGCCCCACGGCCGTACCGTAGCGTTCGGCTTGGATCAGGCTGGTGCCGACGGCCCGGACCGCGGGTAGCCCCGTGCGCTTGCCGAGGTTCTCATAGGCCTGGCGCCGCTCTTGAAGGTAAGACAGCTCCGCCGTAGTGAGGCTGAATTCCTCGGCCAACTCGATGGAGCGTGAGCCGATCTCGCTCGCCACCTTGTTCATCGCCGCTTCGACGGACATACCCGCCTGTACGCAGATCAAGAGCAGATCGAGTGCGTCAGGGAAAGCGCTTCGCATCGATTTCTGGCGACGCTGAATGAGGTTGGAGATGAAGATGTTCGGAAAATAGAAGCCGAGATAGGCGCCACCGATCGACATGCCCAGCCGCACGATCGGCGCAAGCCCGAAGTCATTCACGAAGAACAGATAGAAGAAGGTCACCAGAAAGCCGATGATCGGCAGGGTCGCGCGAAAAAACAGGAACGCCACCACAGGCGCCTGGCCGCGGAAGCCGGCCATCTTCAGACGCTCGCGGGTGCCCTCGGTCTCCAGCGCCTTGCGCAGATTGAGCTGCTCCACAACCTGTTTCATGAAGCTCTTGGGCTCGCGCCGGAGCTTGGCGTGCCTCTGCTCCTCGGCGAGCGCGGTCATCCGCTCGGCGCGCAGACGGTCCCGCTCGGTCGACACGTATTTCATCCGCGTGCCAAGGCGGTCCCCCGTCAACAGCGGCAGCACGAACGAAGCCACGGTGGCGAAGGCCGCCACCGCCGCCAGCGTCATGACTACGAATCCCGGATCTAAGATGTATTGGACAAGTGAGGACATGGGCTTCCGCGACTAGTACTCGAAGTTGATCATCTTGCGCATGACAACGATGCCCATCAGCATCCACGCGCCACCTGCCGCCAGCATGATCTGGCCAATGTCGTTGGTCCAAAGCAGAGAGATGTAGTCCGGCGAAGTCATGTACACGGCGCCCATCACCGTCGGCGGCAGCGCGCCAATGATAATGGCCGAGGCTTTGGCCTCGGCGCTGTAGGATTTCACCTTGGCCTGGAGGCGATAGCGTTCGCGCAGCACGCCCGATAGGTTGCTGAGCGCCTCGGAGAGGTTACCGCCAGTCTGGGCCTGAATGGCCACAACGATGGCAAAGAAGCTGACCTCCTGGAGCGGCATCCGATCATGCATGCGCTCGAAGGCTTTGCCGAGCGGCACGCCGACATTCTGCTGCTCGACGAGATCGGCAAATTCGCCGCACACCGGCTCCGGGGCTTCGGATGCGATCACCTGCATGCAGTCATGGAGCGGGAGACCCGATTTGATGCCGCGCACTATGATGTCGATGGCATTGGCGAATTCGGTCAAAAACTTGGCTTGGCGCGCCTTGATGCGCCGCGACACGAACCATCGCGGCAAACCGAAGCCGCACGCAAATGCCGCCATAAGGGCGACAATGGGCGCCATTCCAGACGCAAGAACGATGAAGCCACCCATGAGGCCGGTGATGGCGCTGAGGATGTAATAGATGCGTGGCTTGATATTGAATCCGGCACGCATCAACTTGGTGCGAAGCGAGATGCGCTTCCTCGCCTTCTGCTTTGCCTCGATATCCCTGATCGTGTCCTGAACCTGCTTGCGGCGCATTTGCAGTGGCGCCGGCACGCCAACTCGCGTGCGCATTCTCGATTGACCTTGCGCGGCATTTGCGACGCGCTTGCCGACTCTGCGTTCGTCGCTGAAATAGGGCATCACCAGCACGTAGACGACGCCGCCGACGGCAAGGGCCGCCAGAACGATCGCCGCCAGCTGTACGAGCTCAGGACTGAGCAAATTTCTCTCCTATCGCCTGCCCATGCTCGTCGTGCACTTCGCCGGCGGCCAGGGTCTCGGTGAGACGCTTGTCTTCACCGAAATAGCGCGCCTTTTCGTAGAAGTAGGGCCGCGCAATGCCGGTGGTGCGGTGACGCCCCGCGACACGTCCGTTCGCATCCTCCCCGGTGACGTCATAGACGTAGAGATCCTGCAGCGTGACCACCTCACCCTCGAGGCCCAGCACTTCTGTCACATGGGTGATCTTACGCGTGCCATCGCGCATGCGGGCTGCCTGGATGATGATGTCGACGGACGATGTGATCATCTCGCGGATGGTCTTGCCTGGAAGGTTGAAGCCCCCCATCAAGATCATGCTTTCCAGCCGGCTCAAACATTCGCGCGGGCTGTTGGAGTGGAGCGTTCCCATGGACCCGTCATGGCCCGTGTTCATCGCTTGGAGCAGATCGAAAGCCTCGGGTCCGCGCACCTCGCCGACGATGATGCGGTCTGGGCGCATACGAAGACAGTTCTTCACCAGATCGCGCATGGTGACCTCGCCTTCGCCCTCTAGATTTGGCGGCCTGGTCTCCAGACGCACGACATGCGGCTGCTGGAGTTGCAACTCGGCGGAGTCCTCGCAGGTGATGACCCGCTCGTCGGTATCGATATAGGCGGTCAGGCAATTGAGCAGCGTCGTCTTACCAGAGCCCGTGCCGCCAGAGATGACCACATTGCAGCGAACCCGGCCGATAATGGCGAGCAGCGTGCGCCCCTCCGGGCTGAGGGAGCCCATCTTCAAGAGCTGATCTAGGGTGAGACGATCCCGCTTGAATTTGCGGATTGTGAGCGTGGGACCATCGATCGCGAGCGGTGGGGCGATGACGTTGACGCGACTTCCATCGGGGAGTCGTGCATCGCAGATCGGGCTCGATTCATCGACGCGACGGCCCACTTGGCTCACAATGCGCTGACAGATATTCATGAGCTGCGCATTGTCCGCGAAACGGACGGCAGTCGGTTCGACCTTGCCTTGCACCTCGATGTAGGTGGTTCCCGCCCCATTGACCATGATGTCGGAGATTTCGTCACGGGCCAGGAGAGGCTCCAGCGGGCCATAGCCGAGCACGTCGTTGCAGATGTCCTCGAGCAGTTCCTCCTGCTCGGCGATGGACATCACCACGTTCTTGATGGCGACGATCTCGCTGACGATATCGCGGATCTCTTCGCGGGCGGCGTCGGGATCGAGTTTGGCGAGCTGCGTTAGATCGATGGTATCGATGAGCGCGTTGAAGACGGTCGTCTTGACGTCGTAATACTCCTCGGAGCGCGCCCGCTCGACGGGCTTGCGGCCCGCGGAGGCTATGAGCGGGGGCTGTGTCGCACGCGCGGCCGGCGCGGCTGGCTCGGGAGACCCGCCGTCCGGTGCGTCCGCAGACGTGCCTTCGGCATGCGACGGCGCGGACGCCGCCGCCTTTTCAGGCGATGGCGCGGGCGTGGGCGTGGCCGCTGGCGTACTCCGTTTTCCGAACATGGTCCTTCTTTACGCGCGCGCTTTGGAGAGCCTCAAACGGCTCAGCAGGGGACCGAGCAGCGAAGAACTTTCATCCTTCTGGTCCGACCGGTCGGTCAGTAGATTTGCCAGGCTGCGGAAGGCATCGGCCGCCTTCGACCTGTCGGAGACCTCTTCGATCATCTGGCCGTTATTGGCCGCAGTCCCGAACAGCTGAGCATCGAAGTCGATGACAATCGTCGGGTCCAACTCGATGGCGTGACCGAAGTCCTTCACGGAAATCTCGGGCCTTTTCGGCACACCGACTTGATTGAGCACCAATAATGGCAGCCGGTCATTGGGCCGTGCCGCCTTGAGCTGATCCACCAGATTCTTGGTGTTGCGCAGGCTGGCAAGGTCCGGCATCGCGGTCAGCACGACGTGATCCGCCTTGAGCACCACCTCCTTGGCCCACCCGGTCCACAGATGTGGGACGTCTACGGTGACCCAGGGCACGTTTTCGCGCACCACATCGAGCACGGTCTCGCAGGCATTCATGTCGAGGTCGTACGGGCGGTCGAGCGCGATCGGCGCGGCGAACAGGCTCAAATGATCGGAACACCGCGACAGCAGGCGGTCCAGCAGGACTTCGTCGAGACGCTCGGGCGTTGCCAAAGCATCGGCGATGCCTTGCAGCGGATCCTGATTGAAGTCGAGGCCCGCGGTGCCAAACGGCAAGTCGAGATCGGCGATGACCACATCGCTCTCAAGAGATCCGGCGATGGAAAAGGCCGTGTTGTGGCAGATCGTACTCGAGCCCGCGCCACCTTTGGCGCCGACAAAGGCGATGACCTGGCCGACAGGGCCAGTCTCCGGATCGGTATAGATCGTCGCGATGCTTTCGATGATCTGCGAAACGGTCATCGGCGCCACGACATATTCGCTGACGCCGCGGCGCAGAAGCTCGCGGTAAAGAAGCACATCGTTGACGCGGCCGACGGCAATCACTTTGGTGCCGGCATCGCAGACTTCAGACAGCCGCTCGAGGTCCGTGAGCATGTTGTCCCGGTCCAGCAGGGACTCGATGACGATCAGATTAGGCGTCGAGGCATTCCGGTAGAAGGCGACGGCCGCCTCCACTCCGCCCATCTGCACCGTGACATGCGCCTTGGCGAGACGCCGATCTTCCGATGCCCTCTGGATCACGGCCGCCGTATCCTGGTCCTCGCAGAAGACCTGGATGTTGACGCGCGGAATGGGCCTCGCACGCGGTTCGGTTCCACCTTGCTCGTGGCCTTCCGGCTGCGATTTCTCTGGCGGCGCGTTAAGCGAGTATGCTGCGTCGCTGCTCATACGACCTAATTTCCTCCGCTCGGAGCGATCTCGCTCGCGGTGGTCCGTTCCGGCAGGGGACGGTCCGAAGGTGACCATTTGGACCCCGTGCTCTCGCCAGCGACGTATTTGCCCCAGACGACATCGCGGCGCTCGCTGGGACGTGGCGTCTCAGCACGCGGGCTGATCAGGTCCTGCGGATCCGCGACCATGGCGGCGAGGTTTTTCTGCATCGCGCAGCCCATGTTCGGCCAGGGCAGGTTCTGCGGATCTCGCGCGAGATTCTCCGACCAGTCGGGGCAGTCCGGACCCTTGGCCACGTATTCGAGATAAGAGAGTCTCAGAGGGGCGGCGGGATCGTATTTCGCGTAGTAGGACTCAAGCCGTACGTCGCGCGGGCTGATGCCGAACTGACTCAGGGCTTGGCGAATATCTTTGTAGGCGCGACGGGCCGCCGTCTCGTTGGCGCTCCCTTTCGGCGCCCTGATCACGAGGCCACCGGTCCCGCGCTCGCGGTAGCCGCTCAGATAGCCGTAGACCTGATCCCATTGCGCTTCGCTCAGACCGCGCGAGCGGCTGGAAACGGAGAGGTCAAGCAGCGCCTCGCCGTGAGCCACCTTGATGGGATGCCGCTCATTCGGATTGGACAGGGTGAACGGCGCCTGATTGCGGGGGCTTTGCATACAGCCGCCCGCCGCCGCCGCGACCGCGAGTGCCGCGAATAAGGTGATGGCAGGTCGCGCGGCGCGCGCAAGCGCCTGCGGTCCTTGAAGTGTCGCTGTCATGATACTATCCCCTCCATCCCCTACTCGACGATAAATCCAACATCGCCCGTGAAGTCCCCGACAGGCTCGCGCTCGGGGTCGCGGCCATAGATTCGGTTCATCTGCCCCATCAGATCGGTGTTCACGTCGGATGCCCAAGCAAAGCCGTCGTCCGGCGAGGCGAGCTGTTGGCGGGCCGCCGGCTTGACTATGTAGGGCGTGACCAAGACCACGAGTTCCGTCTCGGCCTTCTGAAAGTCCCGGCTGCGGAACAGCGTACCAATGACAGGCAGGTTTTTAAGGCCCGGATAGCCGCTGATGGCCTGGCGCGACTGATCTGAGAGCAGGCCGGCAATGACCAAGGAGCCGCCGCTCGGCAGCTCAACAACGGTCTCGGCGCGGCGCACCTTCAGCGCTGGGATCGAGATACGGTCGAGGACCACCGCCCCTTCGTTCGACAACTCGCTGACCTCGGTGGAGATCTTAAGGCTGATCAGCCCAGCGGACATGACCACCGGCGTGAAGGACAGGCCGATACCGAATTTCTTGAATTCGACCGAGATCTGGTCGAGTTGCTGGGCCACCGGAATGGGGAACTCGCCGCCGGCAAGAAAATTCGCCGTCTCACCGGAGACCGCGGTGAGGTTCGGCTCCGCCAGCGTGTGGAGCAGACCGTCTTGCTCAAGCGCCTGCAGAACGCCCGCCACGTTGCTGGTGCCGTCGGACCAGGCAGCGCCGGCAACCGCGTTGCCCAAGGCCCCCGCAAAGGGATAGGGCAGGGCGGAGACAGCCGAGAAGGCGAAGTTGCCGCTGCTGATGAGCGCGTTGAGGTCGACGCCGAACTGCTTGATGATGTTTCGTTGCATCTCGACCACGGAGACCTTGAGCAGAACCTGCTCGCGGCCCTCCACCGTGATCATGTTGATGATCCTGCCGCCCTCGGTCGGACCGTTCGTCGTCGTGCTGGAATTGTTTGTGTTGCTTCCGCTGGTCGAGCTCGATCCGAGTGTCGTGCTAGTCCCCGCTGGTTGGCCCTTTTCTACGAAGGCTCTCGCAATCTCGGCTGCCCGCGTGGCGCCGATCGGCGTCGGCACTCGGCCGCTCAGAACGATGCTCCCGTTGATCGACTCCACGTGCACCTGCGCGCCGGGGACCAACCGGGCAATGAGCCCGCCGAGAGCCGAGAAATCGCGCTCGATCATCACTTCAAGGGTGGCGACCTGTTGGCCATCCTTGTCGATGAAAAGGATGTTGGCCTCGCCCGCGTTCTTGCCAATCAGATAGGCGCGGGTCGCGCTCTGCATAACCGCTTCGATCTGCGACGGGTTGGAGACCATGACCTCGCGGACTTCGCGCGGCAGCTCGACGATCATGGACTTGTTCAGGCCAAGCTTGATCTGTCGCGGCTGGTCGCTCGCCCCAAGACGCAGAAGAGACCGATGATACGACTGTGCCAGTCCCTCGGCCGGGGCCACGACGGCCGACGCCCCAAATCCTAGGACGGCCAGCGCGCCTAGCGTCAGTAGGGCGGTGAATGGAGAACGACGCATCCGTTTGCCTTTTCGCTTATCGTTTGTTGTGTCCGTCCGCATGGTCAGTTGACGCCAAAGCTGCGCGACGGCACGCCGTATTTGAGAATCTTGACCGAGCCGGATCTGGCACTGCCGATATCCGCCGTGAACTCGGCCTGTCCGGGAATTGAATCCGCCAAGCTTCGCAACGACAGTGAGATCTCACCTATGGATTGGGCGAGCGCGAGGACCTCGGCCTGGCGCGGCGACAGCTCAAGCGTGGCGGTCTTTCCGGTGACCACTTTGTCGCCGTCCTTGTTCTCCAGCGCCTGACCAATGGCGAGCACGCGCACATTGCGCAGCACGGCCTCGCTGACTGGCTCTTCCTTGCGGCCAACACGCAACTTGTGGGAAAGGATCACGTCGACCCGATCGTTGGGCAGGATGAAGCCGCCGGCGGCCGTTTCCTCTCGGATCGGGGTCGAGATCGCACGCATGCCCGCGGGAAGGATCGCGGCCATTACGCCCCCCTCGGAAATCTTGATCAGCTTCTGGTCCTTGATGGGCTCGCCCTCGATGAAGGGTGCGCGTGCAACGGCGCCGGAGAGCTCGGACGGCGCATCAGGTTCCGCGTCCTGCGTGATTAGTCCCGGGGTCACGCCCTCGACCGGCCATTGCTGCCACTTGAAATCGTCAGCGCGCACGCTGTCGCCAAGATTGATATCCTTGGATGCGACCAGCACATTGGTGGCGCCCACGGTCTTCTCGACCCGCTGCACCTCCGGGCTCTGCGAGACGATGGCCCGCGCGATCCATGCGGCGCCGAGCGCCGCCGTAATGGCGATGGCGAGGACGATGATCCTTGCTCTTTTCATGACGGATTCTTTCTCTCGAACGCCCCACGTCTCGCGAACATGGGCTCAATCTGAACCACCAATTCTCAACGCGGAGTTAATGGCCGTGCCAAATTGGCCGTCAGCGGCCCCCTCCGGCCTAGAAGGCACAGCCCCTCGCGAGGCGCCCAGAGGACCGGGCGCCGGCACGGCTCAACAAGAGGTCGGAGAGGTCAGACGCCGAGCGCCGCCATGAAAGGCGTATCCGGATAGACCAGGAGGCCGGCCGCAGCCAGGGCGATGCCATAGGGCACGCCTTCCTTGGGGCTGTGCAGCCGTACAAGCCAGCCTTGGGAAAACAACATGGCCGGCAGGGGCACGGAGCGCAGGCCCAGGATCAGGAGAGTGAGCCCGCCGCCGATCAAGGCGGCATAGATCGAATAAAGGAGCATCTGCTCGGGCCCCAACCACAGACAGGTCGCGGCAAACAGCTTCGCATCGCCGCCACCGATCCAGCCAAAGGAAAACATGGCAAAGGTGACGATGAGCGCCGCCGCCGCCAACGCCACATGGAGGCCGATTTCGGTCCAGCCGAACCCGATCACGGGCGCAAGCAGCGCGAAACCCGCAATTAGCAGAAGCGAGATCCAATTCGGCACGGTCATGGAAAAGAGATCGGTCGCCGCGGCGAACGCCATTGCCGCCGGAAAAATCGTGATGATGAGGAGATCGGTGATCATCTGCCCTTTGCCCCTGCCCTCGCCTGCCTTGCCGGTTGGAATTGTCGGTGAGTTTGGCCTTGAAGGCCTGAAAACGGGGTTAACCGGGGCTTTCCGGATCATGGTTTGCCAATCCTTCACCTTTTCCGCGTCAGATGATGATGACGGACAGTCCTCGTTTTCAGTTCAGCGTAGGGGATAGGGCTCCAATGGTTTTCCGGTTCCACCCGGGGCGGTCGACGCGCGGGCTCGTTTTGGCCGCGGTCATCACCGTCGCTACGAGTCAGCTCGGCGATGCGGCCAGTCGCAGCATCGAAGTTCTGATGGATCAGGCCACCATGCTTCGGCTGGAGAGGCCGGCGGCAGAGATTGTCGTGGGCAATCCTTCCATCGCCGACATTTCAATCCAAAATGCTCAGGTTCTGGTTCTCACCGGAAAATCCTTCGGAGAGACAAATCTGATCGTGCTCGACGCGGACGGGGAGGTCATTATCAATCGCCGCGTGGTGGTCGAAGAGCCGCGCGGTGGGTATGTGACCGTGTATCACGGGTCGCACCGCACCACCCTCCACTGCACGCCGAACTGCGAGACACCGCTCGTCATTGGCGATTCCCCGGCGCATTTCGAGGACATCGCCAAGGAAATCAAGACGAAGCAGGCCATCGGCCAGGCCTCGGCCGAAGGCGAAAGTCAGGGCGAGTAGTTGATCGGCGCGGCTTCCGCTCCAACGACCCTCGGCCGTTAGGCGTTACTGCGCGATACGCAGCTCGCTCAAGCCCTGCGCGATATCACCGAAGATCCCGGCCAATTGGGAGTTGGACGGCGAGTTGTAGTACATGTCCGGCTTCGTCGCGCAGTTCCTCAGGAGGGCTTTCGTTGTATTGTCGGTGACTCGGAAGCCGATCGTATAAATCAGAATGCCTTTGGCCTTGATGTTGTTACAGACGGTCTGGGTCTTGGAGTTGAGCGCTCCTTCGGGGTCATTCCCGCTACTGCCCATGTGTCCTTCCGCGGCGTAGCCAAAGGCGCTGTAAGCAGACTTGTTGTGGTTTCCGGACGTGCTCCAGCTGCTGATGGAATTCTGGCCATCGGTCAGTAGTACGATCGCCTTGATCCACTCTTCATCACCGTATGGCTTGCCTTCGGTGAAGGGCTCGGTCGATGACAGCACGCGCCAACCCCACAGCAGGCCCGCCGGGATGACCGTGTTGCCCTTGGGCTGAAGCTGCTCGATCGCCGAGACGACGGCCCCCTGCTTGTTGGTCAATTCGGTAATGGCGCGGGGTGGACAGTTATAATCCGACCCTTTCGAAGAGCTATTGTTCGACGCATTTTTATATTTGCCCGTGTAGCGTTGACACGTCTTTGCATCGCGGTTCGAGCTTTTGCTCTGCCCGCAATCACCGTCGTCTATATAGCTGTTCTCGTAGCTGTCGCCGTCGTCGTGGTCGGAATCGGGTTCGTCAGGCGCAAAATAGGGGGCGAACAGGGAGTCCGCATTGCTGGTCACCGGCGTCGCATCGGTGAGCTCATATTCACTGCCGTTGCGCTCGCGCACGCAGCCGGACCACTTCTCCCCTTTCATGTCGTCGATCAAATCGAAAACCTTCACGCCTGATTTAAAGTCCTCGTAGGACACTGCGGACTTGGCCTTCTGATCGATCCAATCCTCCTCATTATTGGTCTTACCCACATTCACCGCCGCGGCGAATGGCACCACGGCCACTTTCAGCGTCTCCGATGTGGAGTTTCCACCGAACAGGTCCTGCACCATCTTCTTGGCCGCGTACTGCATGGACGCCATCTTGCCGCTCGAGCTCATCGAGCCGGTGGTATCGAGGACGAGAGCAAGCTCGATATTGCGCTGCCGTCGCGTGACAACCGTACTGACGCCGACATCGAGGTTAGAGACGTTGACGAGCCGCATGAAACTTGTCGGGACAGTACCGGAGACTTCGACTGTGATGTCATCGTCGAGGACCGAAACGTTGATCTTGCCGGCCGTGCCGAGCTCGGAGGACGAGTAGTTGGCGTCGAAGAACTGCTGAGCCTTCTCCTTCAACTGGACCTCGTTGAGGTCGGGCCATGACCCAACCGCGAGCGCTGCCGCGTCCGCTGCGTCCACCATGCGGCTGCGCACGGCGATCGCGCGCCCATAGTCTGTGGCGAAACCAATGGCGATCGCGATCGGAATGAGCGAGAGGCCGAAGAGGATGGCGACATTGGCCTTCCTGCAGCGCGAAAAGGACAGAATACGACTGACGATGTTCTGAAGCATATGACACCTACCACCTGAACTCGAGTGAGCCGCCCTCGTGCAGGGGCGCTACCCCTCGATCTCTATCAATGTAAGTGAAAACTCTTACCTGCAATCTTCTCGATTTATTCAAATGTGTCTTTTGTTTATTTTGACTAATATTACCTAAATATTTACCGTACCTCAATTTGGCACATCAATATTTACTGTCTGTTAAGCTAGACATCGCTATGGCTTCGTCATGCTTAGCGTCTCTGGGCAGCCAAAAATGGTGTCAAACCGTCCGTTTCGTCCCTCGTCGCGGCGCTTCGCTCGATTCCGAAGCGACCAGTCCGGGGCCTCCGCGCTTGAATTCGCCATACTGGCAGGGCCTCTGATCTTGCTCCTGCTGGCCATCATTCAGCTCGGTCTCGTTTACTTCTCGAATTATACCCTTGAGAGCGCACTTGAGCGCGGCGCTCGGCTGATCCGTACGGGCCAGGCGCACACCCAGGGGTTCGACGCCACCAAGTTCAAGAATGAGGTTTGCAAATACATGAGTGCGCCGCTCAGGTGTTCCGAGCTCCGACTCGACGTGCGCAGCTATCCGAGCTTTGCGGGCGCGGCGAACAACATAACCAGTCCGTTTGGCGACGACGGCAAGCTGAAATCGGATTTCAGTTTTGATCCCGGCGAAGCCGAGGATGTGGTGGTGGTCAGGGCCTTCTATCCGCTGGATATCGGCTCCGTTCTGCCGTCGAGCATTAATCTCAGCAATATGGAAGAGAGCGGCGATCGGTTGCTTGTCGCCACGGCGGCCTTCCGAAACGAGCCGTTCTAGGGCAAGGCTCAACTAGGGAATGATCGGTGTGAAATCACGTCTGCACACTGTGACGCGAGTCTTGCGGCGCATGAAACGGATGGCGGTCGACCGGCGCGGGGCATCCGCGCTTGAATTCGCCCTCATCGTGCCGACACTGATCGTGATCTATGTGGCTGTGGCGGAAATCGGCAACGCGCTCACGATCTATCGCCGCGCCTCGCAGGTGGCCTCGACGGCCGCGGATCTGACGGCGCAGGTGAGATCGTTGTCGAAATCCGACATCGGGGATATCCAGGCCGCCGCGTCGAGCATCCTCACGCCCTACCCGACCTCGCCGCTCACGATCGTTCTGACCAGCGTGGTCGCCGACGAGAACAACCGGGGCAAGGTCGACTGGAGCTGCGCCAACCAGGGCGGCGCCCATTCAACCGGCTCTAGCTACCAGGTGCCGACCGGCCTGACAGAAGCCGACAGCAGCGTCATCGTGGCCGAAGTCAAGTATCACTTCACGCCTCTTCTGGGTCTTACGAGCCTCTTCAGCCTAGGCTCCTTCGACATGGCGCGCACGTTCTACACGCGCCCCAGGCGGAGCCTCAAAGTGGCGAAGACCGACAACGGCTGCTAGACCAGCGAGTCTTCGGAACGCGCCGGCTCCGGCGCGGCAACACGCGCCCATAGATCGTACTCGTTCGCCTCCTCGACCGTGACCATGAGCCGGTCTCCGGGTTTGAGACCTTCGCAGTCGTCGAGAAATACGTTGCCGTCGATCTCCGGGGCGTCCCAGTGGGAGCGGGCGATCGCGCCGTCTTCATCCACCGCATCGACAAGCACCTCAATCGTCTTGCCGACGCGCGCGGCCAGCACGGCCTCGCTGATCGCCTGCTGATGCGCCATGAGGCGCGCATAGCGCTCGGCCTTGACCTCATCGGGGACCTGGCCGGGCAGCGCGTTCGCCGAAGCGCCCTCCACATCCTCGTACTTGAAGCAGCCGACGCGCGCGAGCTGTGCTGCGCCGAGCCAATCGAGAAGCTCCGCGAAATCCTCCTCCGTCTCGCCGGGGAAACCGACGATGAAGGTCGAACGGAGAGCGAGCTCGGGACAGATCTCGCGCCAGCGCCTGATGCGTTGCAGCGTCTTTTCTTGGTGGGCGGGCCGGCGCATGGCCTTGAGTACAGACGGGCTCGCATGTTGGAAGGGGATGTCCAGATACGGGAGGACGCGCCCCTCCGCCATCAGAGGCAGGACCCGATCCACATGCGGATACGGATAGACATAATGAAGACGCACCCAGACGCCGAGCGTCCCGAGCGCCGCCGCCAAATCCACGAAACGCGTCTCGTAGGTGCGGTCATGCCAGGTGCTCTCGGCATAACCGAGGTCGACCCCGTAGGCGCTCGTGTCCTGCGAGATGACGAGAAGCTCCTGCACGCCCGCGGCAACCAGCCGCTCCGCTTCGCGCATGACATCGGCAAGCGGACGGCTTCGAAGCTCCCCGCGCAAGGTTGGGATGATGCAGAAGCTGCAAGCATGATTGCAGCCTTCTGAGATCTTCAAATAGGCGTAGTGGCGCGGGGTGAGGCGCACGCCCTGCGGCGGCACGAGATCAACAAAGGGATCATGGCGGCGCGGCACCGCCGCGTGAACCGCCTCGACCACGGCTTCGTATTGCTGCGGGCCGGTGACGGCCAGGACATCGGGATACTGCGCGCGGATACGCTCGGCTTCCACGCCAAGACAGCCGGTGACGATGACCTTGCCGTTCTCGGCCAGCGCTTCGCCAATGGCCTGCAAGGACTCCGCCTTGGCGCTGTTGAGGAAGCCGCAGGTGTTGACCACCACCGCGTCGGCGCCGTCATAGTCGGGCGACAGCTCATAGCCCTCGGCGCGCAGGCGCGTGATGATGCGTTCTGAATCGACGAGTGCTTTTGGGCAGCCGAGGCTGACGAGGCCGATAGTGGGCGCGGCCGCTTTGTCGCTGCCGACGGGCATCTTTTTTGGCATTGGCGGCCTTGCTCTTGGGCGGGTGGCGGCGAAGCACTTATAGGCCGCGTGGAACGGCTGGCAAGCGCGTTGCTATCCGCTGCGATTGGCGGTTATTTGCCGCCATGGTGTCCCCGCGGGCCTGTTAGTGTGGTGCCGCGTTTTGGTGAAGGAGGAGCCTGTGGCAGGATTGAGGGCAGCCGGACTTGTTGGCGAGCTTGGGCGTCAGCTTGGGCTTGGACTTGCGTTTGCTGCTGCGCTCGGACTTTTCGCCGCCGGTACTGCATTCGCGCAATCCGGCGGCTCGAGCGCCGCCAAGAAGGTCGCGCCCCCGCCCGGCACACCTGAACCCAAGGCCAAGGTCGCGGGCAGCTTCGGCAATTGGACCCTGCTCTGCGGCAAGGAAGACGATAAGGCGGCGGAACGCTGTTCGCTCGTCTTGCCGCTGGTCGAGAAGGAAACGCAGAAGCTGGTGTTCCGCGTGATCCTGACCTACGGCCCGAACAACAATCTCGTGCTGCGCGTCGACGGCCCAACCGGGGTGGCCCTGCAGCGCGGCGTGGAATTCTCCCCCGACACGCAGAAAGTCTATCGCATGCCGTTCCAGACCTGCTTGCCCATGGGCTGCAAGGCCCTTCTGATCGTCCAGGACGACATGCGCAAAGAGCTTTCCGCCTCGAAGCAAGGCAGCATCGCCGTCTATGCTCTGAACGGCAAGGCCGTGAAGACCGTTACGGCACTCGACGGCTTTGCCGCCGGCCTGGCCGCCCTCGACAAGCACAAAACTGGGAAGTAGACGGGCGTTCGCGACCGCCGTCAGCGCAGGATTTGTTCCAACTCGGGATCGATCGGATCCTCGGCGTCGCCTTGCCCAGACTCGCTTTGCCCCGACTCGGCGTGCCCAGACTCGGCTTGCGGCGGCCCAAGCGTTTGCGGCCTTTTGCGTGGCCCGTTTCCGTTCCCGCCAATCTGCACGCCACCGAGGAAGCGCCCGATGGCCTCGCCGACCGGCTTGCCTCTGAACTTCTTCTGCAACGCCTGGCCGATCTTGTTCACGGCCTTGGACGCGCTCGTGGGATTGGCGAACACGCTGCCGATTTGCGGTTGGATGCGCGGGGCCGCAAGCGGCCCCTCGATACGGACCGGGACGGTGAGGCCGGCGAGATCGTTGGCCCCACCTCGGCCTTCGGGCCCGGCGATGACCTCCGGGTTGGCCAGGACATCGATATTGCCACGCGCGATATCCACCGTGCCTTCCGCCGTCACTCTCAGCAGCGGGCTCGTCATTTTCAGATTCTGGGTCTCGGCGATGCCGTCGGAAATGGTGAAGCTGCCGCCGAGATCGCTAAACGCGGTCTTGGCCCCGGGACCCTGGCGGAGGTCGAAATTCCCTTCGCCCAGCGCACGGATAAAGGCGGTGATGTCGATGCCCTCAATGACCCCCTCGCTGACCACGAAGCTGCCGTCGCCTTTGAGAGAGGTCTTGATCGCTTGCGGGTCTTCGCCCTCGCCCGAGATCGATAGATTGAGCTTGGTCCGGCCGGCAATCATCTGGAACTGCGCGGCGTCGGTGAGCAGCGGCCGGGCCTGAACGCCGTCGAGTCGAAAGTCGCCGTTGAAAGTTGGAATGGGGTTCGACGCATCGACGACGAGCGTGCCGCTGGCGCGCCCGCCATAGAGTTCCATGCCGCCGAGCCTTGCATTCATCACCCCGTCGCGAAGCGTCACTCCCAACGAGCTTGGGCCGATGTCGAGATGACCGACACGGCTCTTGCGAACATTGAGGTTGATGTCGGCATCGAAGGCGGCGGGCGATGCCGTGATGGCCGGCCGTGGCGGAGCCGCGAGCGCATTCCCTGCCGGCTCATCGGCCTGACGCACGCTTGGCGGAGGCGGCGCGATGGCGCGCACGACCTCAGGGGAGGCTTCGGAAAACCAGTCTCTGGCGGCGGCAGGCTCCTGCGCCTCACGTTGCCGCGCTGGCTTGCGAGCAGGCTCGGTTCCGGCGCGTTGCTGTGCACTTTCGATGAAGGGATTGAGATCGAGATGATCGAGGGCGAGCGCAGCGCGCAGATGGGGCCGAGGACGTTTGAGCGTAATGACCGCCTGTCCCTCACCGCTGGCATGTTCGAGCGCGAAGCGGGCGTTGCTCACGCTGATCTCACCCTCGGTCCAGGATAGATCACCGGCAAGCTCCCCGTCTCCTATGGCGCTCGATACGTCCGGGGCTTCGCGCATCCACGCCAGCACGGACGGGATGGAGTTTGCCTTTGCCGAGAGCTTGCCCTGACCGGAAAGATGCGGCGCGGTGGCGAGGCTGCCGTCGAAGCGCGCGGCGATCGCTTTGGTGTCGAGGGCGAGTTGCAGCTTGGCCGGGCGCTTCGCCCTGAGATCGGCGGGGGTCGTGACCTCGAAGCTGAACGCGACGGTCTGATGTTTCCAATCGAAGGTGCCGCCGCCGATCAGCGGGGCGGTGATGCCCGGCAGGCTCAGCCTGACATTGATGTGCTCGATGCGCTTCTTGTTGCCGGCATCGCCGTCGTAGACGATGACGACGGTGCCGTTCTCCACGCGCATGTCCTTCAGATGCACATCGGGCGGATTGCTTGGCGCTGTGTCTCCCATCGCTGCCTTGGCAAAACGCGCGCTCTTGAGCGGCCGGTCCACCTCGCTCCAACGCGGAAGCTGACCATCGGCATCGAGGCGGACGGTGAGCACGGGCCGCACGAGGACAATGCGCTCGGCATCGATGCGGCTGCTGAACAGATCGCTGAAATTGAGGTCGACCTTGATCCTGGCGACGGAAAGATCGGCGCTGCTGCTTTTCGCGTCAGGGGCGGTGATCTTGACGTCGGAAATGACAATATGCGGCCCGGGCGTGAACAAGATGAGCGAGGAGCCGTTCACGGCAAGATCGCGGCCGGTCTGCTCCTTGATGCGGGCGGCGATGCGCGCCTCGATCCAGCCGGCGGAGACGATGAGATTGACCGCGACGACCAGGACGAAGAAGGCGCCGACGACGGCCCCGCCGATCTTCAGCGCGCGCCCCCAAGGCCCGCGCATCCATGCGCTCCGCCACCAGTCCCGCAGCCGATGGCGCAACCAGGACAGGCGCGATAGAGCGCCGAGCGCGGTGCGCGGTGGGTCAACCTGCTCTTGCGGCACTCGCGAGGGCAGTTGCGGCGTATGGGGGTCTTGGCGATGCATTGAGGTCCCGGACGAGCCCACGAATTAGCCCGACAATTGCGGTAAGAATAGGAAGTGGGTGTGACGCTTGGCGGCCTGGCCGTCAAGGATGGGCGAATGGCGTCACCGCGCCAGAATCGCGTGATTGTCCCAATGATAGCGGGAAGGCCGCCGCGCCATGATCCCGTCCGCGTCGCCCGTGGCCAGCCAGCCTTCGCCGCTGGTCAGCAAGAAGCTGGCGCTATGATGAGTGGGCGCCAGGCCGCAGCTATCGCCGAGCGCGCAGGTGCCGAGGAAGGCCTGCGCCGCCACGTCCCAATAGGTGATGAGACCACCTTTGGGCGCGGAGGCGGCGACGATGCCGCCGCTCGCATCGGCCGTGACCGACCCGATATAGTTGTGGAGCGCCGGTTGCGTCGTCTCCGGGGTCGGCACGATGACGGGCGTCTCGCCGCGCCGGTGGAAGCCGATCAGGGGCGGCAGGTCCTCTTCCGGCCCGCGATATTGGCAGCCGAACACCACGGTGTCGTTCTGCGCCACGGTGAGATGGCGGATGGAGAGCTGATGAAGCTCGGGCGCGAGGGTGTGCTCTTCCAGCAGATCGCCGGTCTCGAGATCCACATAGACGAGCGAAGGCTGCATATCGGCGAGGTTCAACTCCTCGCGCTCGGCGTCGGGATGGGTTCGGATGCCGCCATTGGCGATGACCACGGTGCGCCGATCGGACAGTAGCGCGAGATCATGGGGACCGACGCCGTAGCCGGCGTGCTCGCCGATCTGCTTGTAGCCCGCGCCCGCGTCCCGCACGCCGATGACGCCTTTGCCGCGCTCATAATCGTTCTCGGTGGTGTAGAGCAGCCGGCCGTCGGCGGAGAACACGCCGTGGCCGAAGAAGTGACGATCGGCCCTTGAGGAGAACCACATGGGCTCGCGCCGGTCCATGGGCACCGCCACGCCGAACCGGCCGGGGCGCCGTGCGAAGGCCACCCATTCGCGACCGCCCGGCCGCAGCGCGATGTCGTGGCCGCGGCCCGGCAGTTCGACGGAGCGGATATCGCCCTGCTCCAGATCGAAAAGCGCCGCCGAATAGGTGCCGCGATCGTCCTTGCGCGCGGCGGCGAAACGCTCCGACGCGAACGCGGCGGCGACCGAGCTCGGAACGCTGAGCGCCGCGGCGGTCCCGGCGAGACTGACAAGGAGCGTGCGGCGGTCGAGCTGCATGATCAATCTCCATCCAAGGCGTTGAAACCGAAACTGAGCCCGGCGCCTTGCGAGATCAGCGCCGCGGCAGTGTCGCGCGCGCTCTTCAAGGCGATCCGCAAGGCTTCGAGCTTGTTGCGCTGAGCAGGGTCGCGGACGGCTTCGGCGATCGGCTCGTCCACGGCCTTGAGTATATTGATGACACGGTTGAGGTCGAACAGGATGGAGTCCTCCACGCCTGGCGACTCCGCGGCGACGATGCCGGCAAATCCGCCCTCGGCAAAGAGAGTCCGCACACCTTCCAGATTGCCAGCCATGTTGGGAAAGGTGAGATCGCTACGCCAGAACGCGGCGAGACGCGGCCGGGCCCGTTCGGCGGACTCTCCAAGCGGCCGGCCGAGCTTCTGATCGCGCACCAGCTCGATGCCGGAAGTGAAGGCCTTGAACAGTTCGAGCGTGACGTCCTTCGGCGCCCGGTAGAGCGGGTCGGCAGGCCCTGGACTGAGAAAGAGCTTGCTGTCCTCGGCACCCTCACGCCATCCCTCGGCAACGGCGCCGGCGATCCGATCGACATTGTCCGCGATGCTCGCGGCGAACCCGCAGCGGAAGCCGATCTCCTCCGCCCCCGTCGCGAGGGTGTCGGCGCCCTCGCCGTAGAGCAGATATTCCAGCGCCGGAAGTCCTTGGAGGGCCACGCTCTTTTCGGCGAGCGTGTCCGCCAGCAGCACCGACTCGTCCTTCTTGGCAAGAACGGTTCGGACTTGGCGCAAACCGATGCCCTTCGGGTCCGGCCAGAAGAACAGGCGCTCGTGGCGATGGTTCTTGTTGACCGGCCCGAACCTGTAGATCCCGACCTTGCTCCAACTTTCGACGGTCGCAGCAAACGCGTCCTTGGTATCCTTGAGGGCGGCTTGGGACGGCTGCGCACAGAGTGCGTCGGCTGTCTTCTTCAGTATGGCGGTGTTCGCCGCGAGATCGTCGTAGCCGGGCCGGATGACCTTGGTCAGCGCATCGTGCGCAAGCGCCGCATGATCGGTCTCAGCATGGGCACCAACCGCGCTCAAGCAAACGAGAATCGCGGCCGCCAGGGACGTATGAATGCCCCCTCTCCCCCATGGGGAGAGGGTTGGGGTGAGGGGGGTCAAGACCGAGGCAACGAAGCACGGGACCCCCTCACCCGCACCTTCGCCGGCATTGGCGAAGGTACGACCTCTCCCCCACGGGGAGAGGTGACGTTTGCCGCTGTCGCCTTTCACGCCTGACCTCCCATCATAGCGAGTTAACAAAGGCGAGAAGGCGGTCTCTGTCTTCCTTGGAAAGTGCGGCAAATGAATCCCGCGCGGACTGCGCCTCGCCCCCATGCCAGAGAATGGCCTCGGTGAGATTGCGCGCGCGGCCGTCATGCAGGAACAGCGTATGGCCGCTGACGGTCTCGGTGAGCCCGATGCCCCAGAGCGGCGCGGTGCGCCACTCGTTGCCGCTCGCGGCCCCTTCAGGCCGGTTGTCGGCGAGCCCGTCGCCCATGTCGTGCAACAGCATGTCGGTGTAGGGATAGATCAACTGGTTCGACAAATGCGGCTGATCGGGCACCTCGCCGGTCACGAATTTCGGCTGGTGGCATTTCACACACCCCGTCTCGTAGAACAGGGCCTTGCCCTTCAACACCTCCGGATCGTCAGGCTTGCGGCGCTTCGGCACGGCGAGGTTCTGAGAATAGAAGGTCACCAGATCGAACAGCTCGTCGCCGACCTCAACGTTCTGATATTTGGGTGAGTTGCCCGACGGTGCATTCAGGCATTCCGGCTGCTTCTTGGTGCAATCGCCGTAGCCGAACGGAATCATTGTCGTCGAGATGCCGATGTCGCCGGCGAACGCCTCAGCGGTCTGCTGGGCGATCGTCGGCACACCGGCCTTCCAGCCGAACCGGCTGAGCATCACCTTTTCATGCTCACGCGACCACACGCGGTTGGGCTTGCCCGAGATGCCATCATCGTTCTCATCATCTGGATCGGCGTTGGCCAGGATCTGCTCTTCAGGCACGGCCTCCAGAAGGCCGAGGCCAATCATCGGCGGGGCGACGCGCGGGCTGATCATGATGTCGGGCCGCATCGGCCCATAACCGAGATCGACGATTTTATAGGTCGGATGGCGGAGGCTTGCGGTCTCATCGCCGGCGAGCGTCACCGGCGTCTCTTGGTAATGGATGTCGAGCTTGCCCTCGGACGCGAAGTCCTGGATGGCGAAGTCCTGGAGTTGGCCGCCATAGGTCGGGTCGGGCAGCGTGTTCACACTGTGGGCCGCAAGCCGGTCATGCTCCTCCTCGGTTATCGCGGGCACCGAGAGCCGAACCAGCATGGAGCCCGACATGTCGGGGACGTCGGAGGAGAGCGGTGGGTGGCCGCGGCCATCCTTCAAATGACAGCTTTGGCAACCGCGTGAGTTGAACAGCGGGCCGAGCCCATCGGCGGAATCGGTGGAGGCCGGCGCGGAGACCCAGAGCCGGCGGAAGATGGCGTTGCCGATCTTGAAGTTGAGCTCCTTGCGGAAGCCCATATTGCCCGACGAGTGCGAGAAGGCGTTGGCATTGTTCGTGGATTTACGCGACGTCGCGCCACCGCCGGACTTGGCTTCACCCTGCTCAAGCTTGGAGAAGTTGGAGGTGGGCGCAAGCAGGGCCTCGAGCCCCGCATCCTTGTCCGCGGCAGAGGTCACCACCGCACCGACAAGCAGCGGTAACGCCGCCCCGAAAACGAGCATACCGCCAAGCCAGACTTTAGTCCGGCTCGACGGCGCTCGTTGGGACAATCGGCGTACGCAGTTTACTCTTAAGGTCGGTCTTGGCACTCGTTTCGCATCAGAATGTGAACGTGTTGCGCGCCCCAATGACAGTCGCATCATCCTGGCCGGGATCTCCCGCCGGGCTCCAAATGTACTGGAAATCGGGCTGCAACGTCCAACCGTCCATGATCTCCATCGTATAGGCGATTTCGATCAGCGATTCGGACTTGCGAGGGCCCGGCTCACCTAAGGTTATGTCATTCGCCGTCACGTCGTTAGAGATGCCCGTATAGGCAAAACCAATGGCCAGCGCATCGCTGGGACGGCCGGGGATCATGCCCGTGAAGGTCAGGCCGGCATCGAAGTAGAAGTCCACGAGGTTCCGGTCCTCCGGCGCGCCGGCGAAGCGGAAGAACATGCCGACACCGTTCGGGTCCTCGCTCCCGGGCACACGCCACAGAAGCTGATCCATGATCACGTAAAGCGCCCAATCGTTGTCGAGCGGCTTGCCGGAGTTGCTGGAAATCACGACCAACTCGCCGCCGACGTCGACGCGGTTGTCCTCGAACTCACCGAAATGGTTCCAGCCACCGACCTTGATGGTGCCCGGAAGCTGGCCACCGGCGATGGCGTAGCTGTAGGCACCTTCGACCATGAGAAGCGGATCGTCGTCGATCTCGAAATCGGTGCCGTGGTTGTTACAGATCTGCGGATCACCGGCTGCACAAGGATGCGCCGGATCGCCGTTATAGAGGCCGGCCATGACGCTGGTGTTCTCGGTCGGTGTCACGGCGACACGCACGCCTGGCGTGGCGAGCGGATAGGCGGGCCCGCCATTCGGATTGTTCTCCGCCGCGATCGGGGCCCACCCCCAAGTACCGTTGATGAAGTACCCGCCGCCATCGGCCGCGAAGAACTCCTCGTCGGCGGCAAGCTGACCGACCCTCACCGCCACGGTGTCGTTGAACATGTGCTGCTCGACCCACAGCTCGAACAGGCGCGTCGACGGCAGCGCCTCAAAGCTGGTCACGGGCATCAGGCCGCCGATATTGGCGCCGGTGATGGAATTGCCGTGGATCTGATAGCCGTTGGCGTGGAAGCAAAGGCCGTCCCATAGACCGAGCTTTTGCATGTCCGCGTTCACATAGAGTTCGAGCACACCCATATACTCGCCGCCCTGGTCGATGCCACCCCAGTTGTAGAACGGCTCAGAAATGTAGGCGCCGCCGACGTCAATGCCGCTCGCATTGAGGTTAGCAACCGTATTTCCGGTAACCCGATCGGTGAGATTCAGTCGTCCGTTCTCCTGTATGAAACGATCGTGGCGCTCCGCCGGCACTTCGCAATTGGCCAGCGCATTGCCCGACAAGGCCGTAAGCGACACGGCGAGGACCGAGGCGACGGACGCCGCCTTGACGATCTTCGAAGTCATGGAGCGGCTAAGCTCCGTCATCCAAGTGGTTGAGACCTGCGGTGGTCTTGTTCGGTCGCCTGTTGCGAGCCCGTTCTTTGTCATCTTTCAGCCCCCCAAGGCTTTCTTGTGCTCAGTCTTATTCCCACGCTTGTTATGTTATAACATAGGTACAGTCTATACCCCGGTCAACGGGGATTTTTCCCTATTCACCTGCCACCTTTCCAGGTGCATCCAGGCTGTCGGAGCCCTCGAACTCGATGGACTTGAGGTCCAGCGCGGCCACGGCCCGCTCGATCGCCTTGGTCTGGCCGAGGAGCGCGTCGACCACGTCCTGGACGACCTTGTTCCCCTCGTCGTTCCCCTCACCGATCATCTGGTCGTAGGATTCGGTGGTCAGGGCGCGAAGATACAGAGCGTTCATGGCAGCCATGGTGGCGTCGAGCTTGGCGCGCATTTCGGCGTCGACCTCGGGCGCCTTGGCCTTCACCAGATCCGACACGCTTGGACCGCTCACAAAGGATCCGTCGGCGCGGCGATAGTGGCCGAGATAGACATTGCGGATGCCGAGCGCGTCGAAGAAGTGCGACGCGTGCGTGTTGTCGGAGAAGCAATCGTGCTCTTCCTCGGGATCGTGGATCATGAGGCCGAGCTTGATGCGCTCGCCGGCAAGCTCGCCGTAGGACAGGCTGCCGAGACCAGTCATGATGGTGGTGAGGCCTGCCTCGCCACCACCGACACCCTTGCGGCCATCGCCGCCCGGTGCCCACTGCTCGGCCATCCAAGCGAGATCGTCGATCAGCAGGTCGGTGACCGTGCTGAGATACTCAGCGCGGCGGGCGCAATTGCCGTTGGTGCAGTTCTTGGCGTCGTAGTCGCTGGCAGGGCGGGTGCCGGCGCCGGCGTCCGTGCCGTTCAGGTCCTGGCCCCACAGCAGAAACTCAACCGCGTGATAACCGGTGGCCACGTTGGCCTCCACGCCGCCGGCTTCTTGCAGATCGTCGGCGAGCAGATCCTTGGTCAGGGTCTTGGTGTCGAGCTTCTTGCCGCCGATGGTCAGCGACACATTCTTGATGACGTTGGCGACATAGAGCTCGTTCTCCGGTGACTCGGAGCCGTAGACCTTGGCGACATAGTCGATCAGGCCTTCGTCGAGGGGCCAGGCATTCACCTTGCCTTCCCAATCGTCGACGATGGCGTTGCCGAAGCGGTAAGCCTCGGTCTGCATGTACGGGATCCGTGCGGCGATCCAAGCGGCGCGGGCAGCGCGCAGGTTCGGCTCGGTCGGCTCGGAGAGAAAGGCATTGATCGCCAGCTTCATCGTCGTGGCGGTCTCGAGAGAATCTTCGTACCCGGCCTGCGCAATGTCCGCGTAGGACTTCAGCACATCTTTGCTGTCGGCGGCGGCCGCAGGGGTAAAGCAAAAGCCGAGCGCCAAAGCGGCGGCCGGCAAAACAGTCATCGGTCCTCGGAACATCAGCATCCCTTTAACTTCATCGCTTGGCCTGGGCGTTTGCGCCATGGCCCTATTCCCCGGTTCTCGCCCGCAAAACCACCCGAAGGCGGAAGAATGCGGCGGCCCGTGGGCCGGGACCTTTGGGCCGCCGCAAGGTTGAGATGAGGAAGCGCCCGGGCTCGGGCTCAGGCGCTCCAGACATTCGGGCTGGGCGGCCGAACGTCTTGTCAAAACACTAGCCCGGGGCCTAACATGAGCGTACTGAACTCTTCTCAGCAGAATAGTTGAATGAAATGCATCTTAAAGAGGTCGACGCCAATCTACTGGTGACGCTGGACGCCCTGCTCGTGGATGCGAGTGTCACCCGTGCAGCGGAAAGACTGGGGCGCAGCGCCTCGGCGATCAGCCACGCATTGGCCAAACTCCGCGAAATTTTCAACGATGAGCTGTTCGTCCGGGCCGGCCAGAGGCTGGTTCCGACGGCCAAGGCGCTGGAGCTTGCGCCCACGGTTCACGTGATCCTGGCCGGCATGGAAAGCCTGCTGCGGCCCAGCAAACCCTTCGATCCCTCGCTTTCCGTGCGCGAGTTTGCCGCAGCGTCGAGCGAAGCAGGCGAATTGATTCTGGTTGAGCCCTTACGGAAGCGGCTTCACGCGCTTGCGCCGAACGTGCGCGTGAACTGGACGCCGTCCCATCGCGACGAGAATATCGATGCGTTGCGCAACGCCCGCAGCCACTTTGTCATCGACATCGAAGGCGCCCCGGTCGCGGCCCCGGATGTGCGGGTGGCCAAGCTGTTCGACGACACGCTGGCGACGCTTGCCCGGCCGGACCATCCCTTTGCCAAGCGAAAGCCGAGTGCCGCGACCTTCGCGGGCGCCGACCATGTGGCCGTCAGCTCGCTGCCGACGCTGGCGCTGCTCGACAGGGCACTGGCAGACCAGGGGCTGACCTGTAACGTCGCATCGCATGTTTCCTCGGCGCTGGTCGGCGTGCTCGTGGTCCAAAACGACGATGCGCTTCTGACGCTGCCCTCCTCGCTGGCCACGATTCTGGAGAGGCAATTTGGGCTGGCGCGGATCGCTCAGCCTCTGCCGGAGGTGGACTTTCCTCTCAGGCTCATGTGGCACTCGAGCTATGACCGGGACGAGTGTCACCAGTGGCTGCGCGGCGAATTCGCCAATATCGCCCAGGAGATCGTCGGCGCCGCGTAACGCAGGCTCCATAGTCGCAGTCATTTGAAGCCCTTTTGGCCCGCGGCCCCGCTTTCGGCCCGCGGCCCTCTGGCTTCCGTCATAAGGCTCCATTACCATGGCCGCCATCGCCCGCCTGTCGCCGAGGGCTGGGCGCCCGGAGGACGTCCATGTTGACCTGGTTCCGCGTAGGCTTTGCCGCCGCGCTGCTCGCTTTCGTCTCCACTCCCGCACTCGCCGCCGACAAGACATTCCAAGACGAAGCTCTCGGCGAGGCGGCCATAACGCTCGCCGCAGACCTCAGGAATGAGTCCGGCACGATCGAGTTGCCGGTTATCAAGCTGAAAGAGCAAGCCGCCGCCCAGCTCAGAAAGCAGGATCTGGGTGCCGCCGCCTTCACCTACGGACAGATCGTCACCGTGTTGCCCGACTATTCGACGGGCTGGCGACGGCTAGCCGATATCTGGCTGGCGATCCCACCCGATGAGAGCGACGACGGCAGCACCCGCTTTCAGAATGCGCGCACAGCCGCTTATGTCGCTTATCAGCGCGCCACGACCCCAAAAGAAGAAGCCGCGGCGCTCGCTTCGCTCGCCACCGCGTTCGGCAAGAGCGGCGATTGGCGGCCTGCGCTCAACGCGCTTCGTCTCGCGCTGACCCTGAACGACAATCAGGGTCTGCAAGCCACCTACGGCCAGCTTCGTGAGAAGTATGGCTTCCGCGCGTCAAATTTCAGCGTGGACTCCGACGCGGCGTCGCCGCGCGCCTGCTTCCAGTTCACCGAGCCGCTGCTGAAGCGGGCCGACTTCTCGCCGTTCGTCTCGGTCTTGGGCGAGGACAAGCCGGCGCTCTCCGTTGACGACAAGCAGCTTTGCGTCGAGGGGCTCAAGCACGGCCAGACCTACGACGTCACCTTGCGTCAAGGCCTGCCCTCGGCGGTGCATGAGGACCTGCTCAAGGACGCGGCCTTCACCATCTATGTGCGCGATCGGAAGCCATCGGTACGGCTCGCCGGCAAGGCCTATGTACTGCCGAGCACGGGTCAACAAGGCATCCCGCTGGTCAGCGTCAACACCGCGCTGCTCAAAGTGACGGTCTACCGGATCGGCGACCGTAACCTGATCAACAACGTGCTCGGCTACGATTTCGAGAGCAATCTCTACCAATACGACCTCGAGAACGTCGCCGACGAGAGGGGCCAAGAGGTCTGGAGCGGCGAGCTCAAGGTCACCCAAGAGCTCAATAAAGAAGTCACCACCGCCTTCCCCATCGGCGAGGCCGTGCCGGAGATGGCGCCCGGCGTCTACCTGCTTGCCGCGCAGCCCGCCGACGTACCGGGCGACGACTACGGTCAGCGCACCACCCAATGGTTCGTCGTCTCCGACTACGGGCTGACGGCCTATTCCGGCTCCGACGGCATCCACGCGTTCGTCAACTCGCTCGCCAGCACAGCACCTTTGAGCGATGTCGAAGTCCGGCTGATCGCGCGCAATAACGAGGTGCTGGCGACGACACGGACAAACGACAAAGGCGCGGTCACCTTTGCCCCCGGCCTGGCCCGGGGCGAAGGCGGCCTGTCGCCGGCGCTGCTTGTCGCTTCAGGTCAGAGCGGCGACTACGCCTTCCTCAACCTCAAGCAATCCGGTTTCGATCTCACCGATCGGGGCGTTGCCGGGCGCGAGCCGCCCACGGGTCTGGACGCTTTCGTGTTCACCGAGCGCGGCGTCTACCGCACCGGCGAGACCGTGCACGTGACCACGCTTTTGAGAAATGCCGCGGGCGTCGCCGTGCCCGGCGTGAGCCTGACGCTCGTCGTCAACCGCCCGGACGGCATCGAGTACCGGCGTTCCGTGGTGCCCGATGAAGGTCTTGGCGGCCGCGCGCTCGACGTGCCGCTGATTTCGTCGGCTCCCACCGGCACGTATCGCGTGGCGGTCTATTCCGACCCCAAGGGATCAGCCGTCGGCGAGACGAGCTTCCTGGTCGAGGACTATGTGCCGGAGCGGCTCGAGTTCGACCTCACAACCGATGCCAAGAGCCTGTCGCCGCCGGCGCCGGCGGAGATCACGCTCAACGGCCGCTTCCTTTATGGCGCGCCGGCCTCCGGCCTGCCCATCGACGGCACGTTGAAGATCACGGCTGCCAGCGAGCGCCCTGGTTTCCCGGGCTATGTGTTCGGCCTCAACGATGAGCAGTCCGGTGACAGCTTCAGCGCCGAGACCTTCCCGCTGGCCGACCTGCCGGAGACGGGTGCGGACGGCAAGGCGACATTTAAGGTCGTGCTCGACAAGCTGCCGGCCTCGACCAAGCCGCTTGAAGCCACGGTCGTGGTGCAGCTAGCCGAGCCCGGCGGCCGCGCCATCGAGCATGACCTCAAGCTGCCGGTGGTGCCGGCCTCCGACATGATCGGGGTGAAACCGCTGTTCAAAGGCTCCGCGCTTGGTGACCAGGACATCGCCAAGTTCGACGTGGTGATGGCCGCGCCCAACGGCATGCCGGTCGGCGCCAAGGGTCTGAAATGGCAGTTGCTGCGGATCGAATCCAAATACCAATGGTACCGCCAATATAGCAGCTGGCAGTACGAGCCCATCAAGATCACCCGCCGCGTGGCCGACGGCACGATCGATGTGGACACCAATCAGCCGGGTCACATCAAGGTGCCGGTGACCTGGGGCCGCTACCGGCTCGAAGTCGAGAGCGCCGACCCGCAGGGCCCGCTCACCACGTATGGCTTCGACTCCGGCTGGTATGCGGAAGCCTCCGCCGACACGCCCGATCTACTTGAGATCGCGCTCGACAAGCCCGGCTACGCGGCGGGCGACACCATGACGGTGGCCGTGACCGCGCGCTCCGCCGGCACGGTGACGCTGTCGGTGATCGGCGACCGGCTGATCACCCAAACCACCACCGACGTGGAACCGGGGCTCGCCAAGATCCCACTCACCGTGGGTGACGATTGGGGCACCGGCGCTTATGTGCTGGCCACGCTGCGGCGTCCGCTCGATGTGGCCGAGAAGCTCATGCCGGGCCGCGCCATCGGCGCGCAATGGTTCAGCGTCGACAAGGCGCAGCACACGGTCGGTGTCGAGCTCGATCTGCCGGATCTGATCCGCCCCGAAACGACGCTGCGGGTGCCGGTGAAGCTCGCCAATCTCGCCGCGGGTGAGCAGGCGCGCATCGTGGTCTCCGCGGTCGATGTCGGCATCCTCAATCTCACCGGCTACGAGCCGCCGAACCCCGATGAATACTATCTCGGCCAGCGCAAGCTCTCCGTGCAGGTCCGCGACCTTTATGGGCAGCTCATCGACGGCATGCAGGGCGTGCGCGGGCAGATCCGCACCGGCGGCGATTCAGGCGGTGGCGCGCTGCAGGGCAACCCGCCGACACAGCCTCCGCTCGCGCTGTATTCCGGCATCGTCACCGTGGGTGCGGACGGCACGGCGGAAATCGCTTTCGACATCCTCGCCTTTACCGGAACCGTCCGGGTCATGGCCGTCGCCTGGAGCGATACCCAAGTCGGTCATGCGTCCGGCGATGTCGTCGTGCGCGACCCCGTGGTGGTTAGCGCCACGCTGCCGCGCTTCCTGCTGACCGGCGACCAATCCACGCTGCGCCTCGATCTCGACAATGTGGAAGGCGCGAGCGGGGCATACCAGATCGCCGCTTCCGTTGCCGGGCCGCTGAGCATCGCCAATGCCGACCGCGCCGTCACGCTTGCGGCCAAGACGCGGAGCGCCGCGACCTTCCCGGTCTCCGCGCTCGGCGTCGGCGACGGCACGATCGACGTCACTGTCACGGGGCCGGAGGACTTCAAAGTGGCGCGCCGCTACGCGCTGACCGTGAACCCAGCGACGCAGATCCTGGCGCGGCGCACCGTAAGCCCGCTCGAGCCCGGCCAAAGCATCACCCTGTCCAATGACGTGTTCGCCGATCTCGTGCCGGGCACGGGCGGCTTGGCGCTGTCGGTCACGCCGACCGCGGCGCTCGACGTGGCGAGCCTGCTTGCCGCGCTGGACCGCTATCCGCTCGGCTGCACGGAGCAGATCGTGAGCCGCGCCCTGCCGCTGCTCTATGTCAATGAGATGGCGCTCGATGCGAAGCTCACCGCCGACACCGAGATCGATGAGCGCATCACCAAGGCGATCGAGACCGTGCTGGCGCGCCAAGGCTATGAAGGCGCGTTTGGCCTGTGGTCTCCCGGCGGCAGCGACGCCTGGCTCGATTCCTATGTCACCGACTTTCTCACGCGCGCGCGCGCCAACGGTCATGCCGTTCCGGACGACCGCTTCAAGCTCGCGCTCAACCGCTTGCGGAACTATGTGAGCACCGCGCCCGACGTCTCTACCGACGGCGGGCTGGCGCTATCCTACGCGCTCTACGTGCTCGCCCGGAACGGCATGGCGCCGGTGGGCGACCTCCGCTACATCGCCGACGTGAAGCTCGGCAAGCTCGGCACGCCGACGGCGCAAGCCGAGATCGGCGCGGCCCTGGCGATGCTCGGCGACACGCTGCGCGCCGAGAAGGCCTTCCGCGCCGCAGCCGGTGGGCTGCCCCGCGAGACCTCGCCCCTGGTCGGCCGTGCCGATTTCGGCTCGCGCCTGCGGGACGCAGCCGCAGTGGTGACGCTCGCGGCGGAAGGCAATGCCGGAAAGCCAATTCTGGTGCGCGCGACACGGCAGATCGGCGGGGCGCGCGACGCCGTCACCTACACCTCCACCCAAGAGGACGCCTGGCTGGTGCTCGCCGCCCGCGCGCTCGGCAAGCAAGGCGTCAGCCTCGGCGTCGAAGACGGGAGCAGCGCCGAAGGCACGCAAATCGGCCCGCTCTATCGAAACTTCAGCGAAGAGGATCTCGGCATCAACCCGGTGACGGTGACCAACACCGGCGATACTCCGGTGGACGCGGTGGTCTCGGTCTCAGGCGCGCCGACCACGCCGGAACCCGCCGCCGACCGTGGCTTCACCCTGGAACGGACCTTCCACACGCTCGGCGGCGAAGAGGTCGACATCGCCACGGCCGAACAGAACACGCGCTACGTGGTACTGCTGACCGTTACCGAGGCGCAGCCGCAACTCGCCCGCGTGGCGCTCACCGACTACGTGCCGGCGGGCTTCGAGATCGACAATCCGCGGCTCGTTTCCTCGGCGGATACGGGCGGGCTCTCGTGGATCAGCCATGCGGCGAACCCGGTGCATACGGCCTTCCGCGACAATCGTTTCGTCGCGGCGTTCGACCGCAAGAGCGACAGCCCCGTGGTGTTCCGGGTCGCCTATATGGTGCGCGCGGTATCGCCGGGCGATTACGTCCTGCCGCAAGCGATGGTCGAGGACATGTACCGGCCAGACCGCTTCGGCCGCACGGGGACCGGCGCGGTCAAGGTGATCGCCCGCAAATGAGCACGTCATACAACGCTTCCTCTCCCCGGCGGGGAGAGGTCGGCGCGCGCCGCGCGCCGGGGGAGGCCGAGCCTACTTGTCACTCCGCGCCCCCTCACCCCGGCCCTCTCTCCCAAGGGGAGAGGGGGAAATGGCGGCATCGCGCGCTCGCCGCCGCCATCGGCGCGCTGTGGATCGCGGCCGCAGCCGCGGGCGCGCTGTCCGGGCTCGTGCGGTCCCTCGGGCCGGCGCCGCTCGGCGAAGATCTCGAACTCTCCGCCACGGTGCTCGACCGCGACGGCAAGCTGCTCCGCGCCTATCTCACACAAGAGGGCCGTTGGCGGCTGCCAGCCGCGCGCGAGGACGTGGACCCGCGCTTCCTCGATGCGCTGCTCGCCTATGAGGACAAGCGCTTCTTCTCTCATCCCGGCATCGATCCGCTGGCCATGGCGCGCGCGGCCTATCAGCTCGCAAGCCAGGGCCAGATCGTATCGGGCGGCTCCACCATCACCATGCAGGTGGCGCGTCTGCTGGAGCCGCGCCGGAAGCGCTCGCTCTACGCCAAGTTCCGCCAGGCTGTGCGCGGTCTCCAACTCGAGTGGGCGCTCGAAAAGGACGAGATCCTGTCGCTCTACCTGACGCTGGCGCCCTATGGCGGCAACCTCGAAGGCATCCGCGCCGCATCGCTGGCCTATTTCGGCAAGGAGCCGCGACGCCTCACCCTCGGTGAAACAGCGCTGCTCGTGGCGTTGCCGCAATCGCCGGAGTACCGGCGCCCGGACCGGTACCCCGATCATGCCCGTGCCGCGCGAGACCGGGTGCTCGACCGGATCGCCGGCAGCGGCCTCTTCAGTGCGGACGAGCTCGCCCATGCCAAGGAAGAGCCCGTGCCCGATGCGCGGAAGCCGATGCCGCTCTCCGCGCCGCATGCCGCCGATGAAGCGCGCTCGGCGTCGAACGGGGCGCGGATCATTCGCCTCACCCTCGATGGACGCCTGCAGCGCCGGCTGGAGCGGCTGGCCCGTGAGCGGGCCGCGGCGCTCGGCGAGGCCATGTCGGCGGCGATCGTGGTGGTGGAGAACGCAACGGGCGAGGTCCTTACCCGCGTCGCCTCACCCGACTATTTCAATGTGCGCCGCGCAGGCCAGGTGGATCTCACGCGGGCCCTGCGCTCGCCCGGTTCGGCGCTGAAGCCCTTTATCTACGGGCTCGGCTTCGAGGATGGCCTGGTGCACCCCGAAACGCTGATCGAGGACCGGCCAATTCGATATGGCGACTATGCGCCTGAGAATTTCGATCTGACCTTCCAGGGCACGGTCACGGTGCGCCGGGCGCTGCAGATGTCACTGAATGTGCCGGCCGTCGCCGTGCTCGATGCGGTGGGACCAAGCCGGCTCTTGGCGCGGCTCGGCGAAGCAGGTGCCACGCTGCAACTCCCAGAACACGAGACGGCAGGACTGGCGCTGGGCTTGGGCGGCATCGGTGTGCGGTTGATCGATCTCACCGCGCTCTATTCCGGACTTGCCCGCCAAGGCACGGTGGCGCCGCTCCACGAGCAGCACAGCGAAGCGCCTGAACCGCTTCTGCGCCTGATGGAGCCGGTCGCGGCTTGGTATGTGGGTGATGTGTTGCGCGGTGCGCCGCCGCCGCCGAACGCACTTGGCGGGCGCATCGCCTTCAAGACCGGCACCTCTTATGGATATCGCGATGCCTGGGCTGTCGGCTTCGACGGCAAATACACGATCGGGGTTTGGGTCGGGCGGCCTGACGGCGCACCGGTCACCGGCCTTGTCGGCCGTACGGCGGCCGCGCCGATCCTGTTCGATGCCTTCGCCCGCCTCGCGGAGACACCAAAGAGGCTGCCGCCGGCCCCGAACGGCATCCTGTCGGCAAGAACGTCTCAGTTGCCGCCGCCGCTCCGGCGCTTTGCCGCGCGCGGCAATCAGGGCGAGGCGATGACGCCGAAGGTCCGCATCGTCTTCCCGCCGAACGGTGCGAGCCTCGTGCTCTCCTCGGACGGCGACGCGCTCGATCCCATCGCCATCAAGATCACCGGCGGCACGCCGCCGCTCAACGTGTTGGTCAACGGCCTGCCGTTCGAGACCACCAATGCGCCACGCACCGTGCTCTTCGCGCCGGACGGACCCGGCTTCATGCGCCTCACGGTGACGGACTCGACCGGCGCGGCGGACAGCGTCACGGTGAGGCTGCAATAGAGCGATCCCGCACGCAAACCCTTGACGAACCGAGGCCCCCTGCCCACAAACGGCCAATGACCGCGCGCTCCAAGAAGCTGCATATCCAGACCTTCGGCTGCCAGATGAATGCGTACGATTCCGAACGCATGGCCGAGGCGCTTGCGCCCGCCGGTTTCGAGCTGACCGAGGTGATGGGTGACGCCGATCTCGTCATTCTCAACACCTGCCATATCCGCGAAAAGGCTGCCGAGAAGGTCTATTCGGCGCTCGGCCGGGTGCGGAAAGCCAAGCTCGCCCGCACTGCGCAAGGCCGCGACACGATGGTGGCGGTGGCGGGCTGCGTGGCGCAGGCCGAGGGCGAGGAGATCATCGCCCGGGCGCCCGTGGTCGACATCGTGGTCGGCCCCCAGAGCCTGCATCGCCTCGCCGATCTCGTGGCGGAGGCAGCGTCGACCGGCAAGCGCTCGGTCGAAACGGAATTTCCGGCGGACGAAAAGTTCGCCGCGCTGCCCCAGCGCACGACAGGCAAACGGCAGACATCCGCCTTCGTCACCGTGCAGGAGGGCTGCGACAAGTTTTGCACGTTCTGCGTCGTGCCCTATACGCGCGGCGCCGAGTATTCGCGAGGGCCGGGCGAGATCGTGGCCGAAGTGGAGCGGCTCGCCCTGCGCGGGGTGCGCGAGGTGACCCTGCTCGGGCAGAACGTGAACGCCTATCATGGCGGGGCCGATGGCGGCGGGTCCAATGGCGGCTCCTGGCCGCTCGCACGCCTGTTGCAGCGGCTTGCGGAGATTCCTCAGATCGCGCGCTTGCGCTTCACCACCAGCCATCCACGCGACATGGACGATGCGCTGATCGCCCTGTTCGGCGATGAGCCGAAGCTGATGCCCTATCTTCACCTGCCCTATCAGGCAGGCTCCGACCGCATCTTGGCGGCGATGAACCGCAAGCACACGGCCGAAGAGTACGAGGCGCTGATCGCGCGCATTCGTGCCGCGCGGCCCGATCTTGCGCTCTCCACCGACATTATTGTCGGCTTCCCCGGCGAGAGCGACGCGGACTTCGAAGACACGCTGGCGCTCGCCCGGCGGGTGGGTTTTGCCCAGGCTTACTCCTTCAAATATAGCGCGCGGCCGGGCACGCCGGCGGCGAGCCTCGAAGGCCAGGTGCCCGAGGCGGTTAAGAAAGAGCGGCTTGCCGTGCTTCAGGGCCTGCTGGAGGAGAGCCGGCACGCCTTCGACCGCGAGACGGTCGGCCGCAGGCTTCCCGTCCTGTTCGAGGCCAAAGGGCGGAAACCCGGGCAGATCAACGGGCGTTCACCCTATCTCCAGGCCGTGCACGTGGAGGGCCCAGAAGCGCTGATTGGCCACATCGCCGAGGTTGACATCTCGGCCGCCGGGCCGAACAGTCTTACCGGTGTCATGAAATCGGAATTTGAATGGCGCGAGCCAGTTCAGGCGGCCGTGTGAGCAGCAAGGCCAGCGTTCGGAAAACATCTTTGACGCGCGGACGAGCAGCAGCGGGAAAGCGTCCAGATACGGCGCAAGCCAACGGTGGCGGAGAGCCACTGCTCGTCTATTTCGACGATGTCCGGCTCGTGCGCGATCTCCTTGGCGACTATGACGCAAATCTTGCCATACTCGAGGACCGTCTCGGCATCGAGGCGACAGTCAACGGCAATGCCGTGGCTTTGCGCGGGCCCGAGGAGGCCTGCGCCGCGGCGAAGTCGGTGCTCGAACAGCTCTATAGCCGCTTGGCGCAAGGCGAGATGATCGGCCCGGGCGAAGTGGTGGGCGCTATCCGGCATGCTTCCGTGGAAGAGGTTGACGAGGATGGCGCGCCTAGCGCGTCCGTGCCGGCGGCATCGCAGATCCGCACCCGTAAGCGCCTCATCACCGCGCGCACGCCGGCGCAAAGCGCCTATCTCGACTCGCTGCAACGCAACGACCTGGTGTTCGCCACCGGGCCCGCCGGCACCGGCAAGACCTATCTCGCGGTGGCTTTTGCCGCCGCCTGCCTGGAGGCCGGGCAATGCGACCGGCTGATCCTGTCGCGGCCGGCGGTCGAGGCTGGGGAACGGCTGGGCTTCCTACCCGGTGACATGCGCGAGAAGGTCGACCCCTATTTGCGCCCGCTTTATGATGCCCTCGATGACGTACTCGCGCCCGAACGGGTCGAGCGCGGGCTCGCCACGGGCGTGATCGAGATTGCGCCGCTGGCCTTCATGCGCGGACGCACCCTGTCCCACGCCATGGTCATTCTCGACGAGGCGCAGAACTGCACGGCGGTGCAGCTCAAGATGTTCCTCACGCGGATCGGCGAAGGGAGCAAGATGATCGTCACCGGCGACCCCACCCAGGTCGACCTGCCGCCCGGCAAGGATTCGGGTCTCCACGAGGCCATCGAGATCCTACGCGGAATCGACGAGATCGACCACATCGCCTTCACCAAGTCGGACGTGGTGCGCCGCGAACTCGTCGGCCGGATCGTCGAGGCCTACGAGGCCGCCCCCAAGGAGCCGGCCCCGGCTCCGCAGGCCGGGCGAAACCAATGAGCGAAGACGGCCCTAGTCTCAACATCCAGGACCCTCCGCGAGCGGCGACGCTGGCGATCGAGGTGGTGCGCCATGGCGGCGCCTGGGACGATGGCGCGGTCAGCGATGCCGCGATAGAGCTTGCCGCGCACGCGGCCTTCGCCCAGGCCATGCCCAAAGCACCACTGGCTTACGAAATCGCCATTCTCTTGACCGACGATACGGAGATGGGTGAGCTCAATCGGACTTGGCGGGGCAAGGACGCGCCCACCAACGTGCTGTCGTTTCCGGCCGGTGATGCGGCGGGCGAGGACGGCGCGCTCGGCGATATCGTCATTGCCTATGAAACGACGCAACGGGAAGCGAAGGAAACGGGCATCACGCTCTCCGATCACGCCGGTCATCTCGTGGTCCACGGCGTCCTCCACCTTCTCGGCTTCGATCATCTCAACAATGTGGAAGCCGAGAAGATGGAAGACCTGGAAACAAAGGCGCTGGCCTCACTTGGCATTGCCGACCCCTATGAACACGGGGACGAGGCCGGCCTTGCGGAGGTGACGTGATGAGCAACCCCTCGCCCGAGCGCGCGGACGACGCCGAGCAAGCGCGCCGCGCCGACGAGGAGTCGAGCTGGTTCGATCGTCTGCTGCAGACTTTTGGTCTTGGCGAGGAGCCGGACCTGCGTGAGCTGATCGAGGACGCGCTTGCCCGCAGCAAGAGCGATACCCTGAGCACGCAAGAGCGCAACATGCTGCTCCGTATTTTGCGCTTCGGCGCCCTCACGGTCGAGGACGTCATGGTGCCGCGCGCCGATATCGTCGCGGTGGACGACAGCGTGAGCATCGAAGAGCTGCTGCGCGTGTTTCGCAAGGCGGAGCATTCGCGCCTACCGGTCTATCGCGAGACGCTCGATGATCCGCGCGGCATGATCCACATCCGGGATCTCATGTCGTGGATCACCGAAGAGGCGAACGGCGGCGAAGATGACGGGATCGATCTCGGCAAGGTCGATCTCAAGCACAGCGTCGGCTCCATCAAGATCGCCCGCGAACTCATTTTCGTGCCCGCCTCCATGTCGGTGCTCGACCTGCTGCTCAAGATGCAAACCTCGCAACTCCACCTGGCGCTCGTGGTTGACGAATATGGCGGCACGGACGGCCTCGTCTCGATCGAGGACCTGGTGGAGGAAGTCGTTGGCGACATCGCCGACGAGCACGACGTGGAGGAAGAACCGCTGATCCGGATCGACCCCCGGCTCGGACTGATCTGCGATGCGCGCACGCCGGTGGAGGATCTCGAAGAGCATCTCGGCGTGGAATTGGTGACCGACGAACAGGAAGAGGACATCGATACGCTGGGCGGCGTGGTGTTCTCCATTACCGGCCGCATCCCGTCGCGGGGCGAGCTTGTGCATCACCCCACCGGCATCGAGTTCGAGGTTCTGGAGGCCGACCCCCGCCGCATCAAGAAGCTGCGCATTCACCTCCCGAAAGAGCTGGAAACGGCCAACGCCGAGACCAAGACGGGACAGAGCGCCTCTTAGGTGTCTTCTCCAACCGCCATTCCAACCGCCATGTCCCGTGCTGCGGCCTGGGTTGGGGGGCTTAAGGGCGTGAAACGGGCCGGGCTCGCCGTCCTTCTCGGTGCCGTGGCCGTGCTTGCCTTCGCGCCCGTGCATTTCTGGCCCGTCCTGTTCGTCAGCTTCGGTGGCCTCGTTTGGCTGCTCGATGGCTGTTACGGGTCCCATGAGACCCTGGGCCGGCGCTTGCGTTGCGCCGGGTTCACCGGTTTTTGCTTCGGCTTCGGCTTCTTCCTCGCCGGGCTCTACTGGATCGCCGAGGCTTTCCTGGTTGAGCCCTGGCGGCATGGCTGGCTGATCCCCCTGGTCATGACGGCGATGCCCGGCGGCATGGCGCTGTTCTTCGCCGCGGCGGGCGCGGCGGCCATGGCGATGTGGCGGCCCGGGCCGGCCCGGGTATTCGCCCTGGCGATCGCCTTTGGCGTTGCCGAGTACGCCCGCGGCCACGTGCTCACCGGGCTCCCGTGGAACCTGATCGGCTACGGGCTTCTGCCGGAAGGCCCCATGATGCAGATGGCCGCGCTGCTCGGGGTCTACGCTCTCAGCCTCATGGCCGTCCTTCTGTTCGTGGCGCCGGCCGCAATCTGGAACGCCGAAGGCGGCCGAAGCCGGGGAACGGCGGCGCTCGCCGGCGTTCTCCTCGTCGCGCTTGGCCTGGGCTATGTGTGGGGCGACCGGCGGCTTGCCGCAGCCGCTGAAACCTCGACGGATGTGCGGCTGCGCATCGTTCAGGCCAATATCGATCAAGCCGACAAATGGCGCCCCGAGAACAGCGCCGAAATCTTCGCCGACTATCTCGATCTCACACAGGCCGCGGGGCTCGAAGACATCGATTTGGTCATCTGGCCCGAGACGGCTCTGCCCTTCTACCTCGCGGATACATCGGGGGCGCTGGACGCGCTGGGCGACGCGCTGCCTTCCGGAACCGCGTTACTCGTCGGCGCGGCCCGCGTGGTGGCTGACAGAGACGCCTCCGGAACGCTCGCCGCGGAGCACGTCTATAACAGCCTGCTTGTCGTCGACGACCAAGGCCTCGTACGCGCCAGCTACGACAAGATTCACCTCGTGCCGTTCGGCGAGTACCTGCCGTTTCAGGATTTTCTCGAAAGCCTCGGCGTCATGCAGATGACCGGCGTGCGCGGCGGCTTTAGCGAGGGGACCGGTCCGCGCCTTCTGCAGGTCCCCGGAGCGCCGCCTGTGCGTCCGCTGATCTGCTATGAGATCATCTTTCCCGATGAGATCGTGGCCAAGGCTGAACGGCCGGGCTGGTTGCTCAACATCACCAATGACGCCTGGTTCGGATCGAGTGCCGGGCCCTACCAGCACTTCCATCAAGCGCAGGTCCGCGCCGTGGAGCAGGGCTTGCCCGTGATACGCGCCGCCAATACGGGCATCTCGGCGGTGATCGATCCTTACGGCCGGATTCTCGCCGAGATCGGTCTCGGCGAGAAAGGACTCATCGACGCAGCCTTGCCCAAAGTGGGCCCGCAAACATCTTTTTCATCTTTGGAAATCCGCCCCGAATTCTTGCTGTTGTTGCTTTCGATCCTTGGCTGGATTGTTTGCCGCAGTATATGCAAAGTTGCAAACTTGACGGGTTCAGGAGCCGCCCCTATGAACCACGGCGGGAAGGCGAAGTCCCACCAAGACTCTGACTAAACTTAGTTTTTGGCGGCAAGGACCTAGAGACAGCGAATGGCAGGAAAGAAGCCTAACCCCGTTGACACGCACGTGGGGAGTAGAGTGCGCTTGCGTAGAATGCTGCTTGGCATGAGCCAAGAGCGCCTCGGCGAGGCCATGTCACTGACCTTTCAGCAGGTTCAGAAATACGAAAAGGGCGTGAATCGCATCGGCGCGAGCCGCCTGTTTCAAATCTCCAAAATCCTCGACGTCCCGATACAGTTCTTCTTCGAGGAAGCGCCCTATATTGGCGAACCGGGCCAAGCGCCCGGAATGGCTGAGCCGGAGTCCGAGGGCTTCATCCTCGAGTTCCTGAACAGCCGGGAAGGTCTCGAACTCAACCGGGCGTTCGTCAAGATTGGCGACGCGAAGGTGCGCAAGAGCGTGGTCGAATTGGTCCGCGCTTTGGGTTCGAGCCAAGGAACCAAGTAGATCCGCGCAAAAGTTGCCGGGGGTTGACCTCAGGCTCGGCGGTTGTCAGAACCGGCCCGTTCGTGCGGTCGCCGGACGCTATGTTATTCTATTGGGGGTGACCAGTGTCCCGAGGAAATTACCTCTTCACCAGTGAATCCGTGTCGGAAGGCCATCCCGACAAGGTATGCGACCGCATCTCCGATGCCGTCGTCGATCTCTATCTGGCCGCCGACCCCTATTCGCGCGTGGCCTGCGAAACCCTCGTGACCACGAACCGCATCGTGCTTGCGGGTGAGGTACGCGGACCTGAGAGCGTCACCTCGGAGAGCATCGAGAAAGCGGCGCGGAACGCGGTCCGCGAGATCGGTTACGAGCAAGACGGCTTCCATTGGAAGAACGCCGCGTTCCAGAACTATCTGCATGAGCAGTCGGTCGACATCGCTCAGGGCGTGGATGCCGACGCGGCAAGCGACAAAGACGAGGGCGCGGGCGACCAGGGCATCATGTTCGGCTATGCCTGCCGCGAGACCGAGCCGCTCATGCCGGCGCCGATCTTCTACTCACACCAAATCTTGCACGAGATGGCGAAGGCGCGGCATTCGGGCCGCTCGCCGGAACTCGGTCCCGACTCCAAGAGTCAGGTGACCCTCGTCTATGAGGATGGCAAGCCGGTGCGCGCCGACTCCATCGTGGTCTCGACCCAGCACAGCGAGGACGCGACCCAGGAGCGCATTAGAGAGATCGTCACGGGCTTGGTCGACGAAGTGATGCCCAAGGGCTGGGTCGACGGGGGCACCCAGATCTACGTCAATCCGACCGGCCGCTTCGTCATCGGCGGACCGGACGGTGATGCCGGCCTCACGGGCCGCAAGATTATCGTCGATACCTATGGCGGCGCGGCGCCTCATGGCGGCGGCGCCTTCTCCGGCAAGGATCCGACCAAAGTCGACCGTTCGGCTGCCTATGCGGCGCGTTACCTCGCCAAGAACGTGGTCGCCGCGGGCCTTGCCGACAAATGCACCCTGCAAGTCGCTTACGCGATCGGCGTGTCTCAGCCGCTTTCGCTGTATGCCGATCTGCACGGTTCGGGCAGCATCCCCGAGGACAAGCTCGAGACCGCGTTGCGCGAAGTGATGGATCTGAGCCCGCGCGGTATTCGCGAACATCTCGGGCTCAGCCGTCCGATTTACGAGCGCACGGCCGCCTACGGTCATTTTGGCCGGCAGCCCGACAATGACGGGGGCTTCTCCTGGGAGCGCCTCGACCTGGTCGAGCCGATCCGCGGTGCGTTGAGCTGACGCGTTTCTTTCAAGACTGATCGCGGATGGCCGGCTTGCCCGGCCATTTTGCGTTTTGGGTGGAAAAATGCGCTTAAGCCCGGCACAAGGCCGGACATGGTGATGGATGGCGAAGGCGAGTCTCGGCTGCTGAGGTCCTATGGGCGGCGCAAGGGCAAGCGCTTGAGCCCGCGCAAGGAGCGCCTCCTCGCCGAGTTGCTGCCTAGGCTCCGCCCGGATCTTGCGAACCCCGCTCCGCATGATATCCGCACCCTCTTTGCCGTTCCGGTAGAGGCCGTGTGGCTCGAGATCGGCTTCGGCTCGGGCGAGCATCTGCTGTGGCAGGCTGAGCACAATCCCACGGTCGGCTTTATCGGTTGCGAGCCCTTCATCAATGGCGCCGCGAGTCTCCTGGGTGAGATCGAGACCAAAGGGCTCGAAAGCATCCGCATCCATGACGGGGATGCCCGCGACGTGCTCGGCTGGCTTCCCGATGCCTCGATCGCCCGCGCCTTCATCTTGTTTCCGGATCCCTGGCCCAAGAAGCGCCAAGCGAAGCGGCGGCTGATCTCGCCATCCCTGGTGGATGCGCTCGCCCGCGTCATCCGGCCGGGCGGCGAGCTGCGCTTTGCCAGCGACGATGCGGACTATGCCGCCCAGGCGCTGCTGGCGGTCAACCAAAACGGCGCCTTCAAATGGCTGGCGCGCAAGGCCGGCGATTGGAGAATGCGGCCGGACGACTGGCCGGAGACGCGCTATGAACAGAAGGCCTTGAGCGGCAAACCCGTCTATCTCAAATGGCAACGCGTTTAGCACCCGAAGGGAGTTCCCCATGCGCGCCTTTGCCCTGACATTGATGATGCTCTTTTTGCCCGTTTCGGCCTCGGCGGCCGGCATCGCCGCCACCTGCTATGACGCCTGCGAGGCCAGCACGAGCTCCAACCCCGAATTCAAGGCCTGCCTGTCGCGGGCGGCGGATGCGGCGGACGCCAAGTTGAACGATGGCTACAAGGCGCTCCAAGGGGCGGTCCGCAGGGCCGGCAAGGCGATGGGCCAAGCGCCGGACATCCAGCTCTCGACGCTGACCGCCGCGCAGAAGAAATGGATCGCCTATCGGGACGAGAACTGCACCTTCGAGGATGAGCTTGCTTTCGGGGGCACCTCGATCGGCGGCAACTACTCGGCGTGCCTCTGCGCCTTGAGCCTGGAGCGGGCGGAAGACTTCGCCCGTATCCGCAAACGGGTGCTGTTCGGAGAATAAAGGGCTTCCAATCCAGCGTTTTTCTAAGGTCCGAACCGCTTGAAACCTTGGAAAAAGTACGTATATTACGCCTCGAAACTCATGATTGAATTTTATCAGGAGTGGGCCGTGGCCCGCTCCTTTTTGTTATGGCCCACGCCTTCTGGCTGTTCGGGGTCCTTGAGCCCTGCTGTTGATGCCAAGCACTGCGACACCTAAGGATCGCCGGTTTACCCGGGAGACGGGGCAGGAGCGTGCGGTCGCCGATCTCGTCGAGCCCGTGCTCGAAGAACTCGGCTTCCGCTTGGTCCGGATCAAGATTTCAG